>Ga0123519_10001835_pt1 | contig 36241 bp, 33 predicted proteins | sample YelNatPaOPRAMG02_FD_87396 | JGI IMG/M metagenome (GOLD analysis project Ga0123519, IMG submission 87396) | Hot spring microbial communities from Yellowstone National Park - Yellowstone National Park OP-RAMG-02 (version 2) | ecosystem: Environmental > Aquatic > Thermal springs > Hot (42-90C) ... | reverse complement strand
TAAAACCCGGGGAGATGAGGGGTAATCCGCCTTTGGCGTCTCCGCTTCGCGGTTTCCCCTCATCTGTTTGGTCTGAAACTTGAGATTTTCTTATTGAACCCGAATCCAAAAAACTTTGGCGCCCGATTCGGGCTAACAGGTATAAAAGATTGCTTACAGGCGAAAGAATTTTCATTGTCCAGAGTAACGGATAAGAAGCAAAACATGCCCAATGGTCAGGAAAGGCTTGGGCAATTGTCTTAGGTAGAAATTCACTAAAGATTAAAGAGAGGATACAAACCAAGATTGTCGCCAGGCCAACATAGCGCACACCAAAATTAGTAGCAAAGTAGTTAACCACAAGCATTGAAGCTAAAACTACGGACAGATTGGTACCAATTAAGGTGCAGACCAAAACCTTTTCTTTGTTTTCAAGAAGTTTTTGTGCCCGCGCCGCGCCCAGTCGTCGGTTACGACTCCAGGTCTTTAACCGAACCCAGTTGGCTTTGGTGAAACTGGTTTCGCTACCAGCGAAGAAACCTTGGAGGAGTAAAAAGGCTAAACCGAGAAGCATTGTCATAAGTTTATTCGCCTCGGACGGATTGAATTAATACCTTTTCAATCCGATTGTTATTCACCGCCTTAACTTCAAATCGTAATTTGCGAAAAGTGAAAGAGTCGCCAACCTTGGGCAAGCGATTAAGTTGGGCGCAGATGAATCCAGAAAGCCGTTCGTAATCAAGCCCTTTAAAGGCGCGCTTAAAGATACGATTGAGGGTTCTCAAATCAATCTCACCGTCCACTAAGTATGTCTTTTCATCCACTTGAAAATAAGGCAGGTCCGAAGACAAGTCGTATTCATCGCTAATCTCGCCAAAAATTGCTTCTAAGACATCTTCCAAGGTTATAAGTCCAGCGGTCTGACCAAACTCATCCACGACGATTGCAATATGGGAACCCTTCTTGCGTAATTCTTCCAAAAGCGATGATAATTTTTTAACTTCGGGGATAAAATAGGGTTGACGCATAATTGCGTCGATTCTTGATACCGCGTTGGAATGAATAAGAAGGTCTTTGACATACAAAATACCGATAATGGTATCAATTGTTTGGTCAAAGACCGGGAAGCGAGAAAATCCAGTCTCTTTAGCAAACTGTAGCGCTTCGTCACAAGAACTATTCCTTTCTAATCCACAAATCTTGATTCGGGGAGTCATAACCTCTGAGGCAGTCCTTTTCTCCAATTCAATTAAATTGTGAAGAATCTCCTCCTCGGTTGCAGTTATTGTCCCTTGTTCGCGTCCAATCTCAATCATAGTTAAAAGTTCTTCATCGGTTGGGAAATCGGGTGACTTGGTCCGGCGCAATATCTTAAAACCGAGCAAGGATAAAATTCCTACCATCGGTGAGAAGACTTTAGTGAAAAAAGTAATTAAGGGTGATAGAAAATTGGCTCCCGCTAAAGGATTCCTTAATGCCCAAAGTTTTGGCAAGACCTCGCCGAAGACTAAAAGTAAAGCGGTCATTACAATTGAACCGATGGCTAAATAAAGCGGTTGGGATAAACGATAGTATCGGACTAAGGCAAGGATAAATAGCGTCCAAACCGATGAGGCGATGACATTAACGAATAGATTAGAAAGTAGAATTGTGCCTAAAAGTCTTGGCGGGTTGGCTAAAAGTCTACTAACCCGTGCGCCGGATTTTGGCTTGGTCTCTTTTAATTGAACTAAAAGAGTCTTGGACATAGAAAATAATGCGGTTTCCGAACCCGAGAATAGGCCGGAAAAGAATAAACAGACAACAACGACAATTAAATACCAAAACATAAGAATTAAACCGTCCAGCCGCCCCAGCCCGATTCGGGTAAAGGGTCGATTCGACCGCTATCTTGGGCGAATTAATCCGCCTCAGGCGGATAGCCTAATAGGTGCATTAGCCCGTGTTTTGCCAAATGAATTATCTCCTCGTTACAGGTTTTGCCCAAAACCCGCGCCTGCCTTTTTGCCTGCTCTCGACAAATATAGATCTCACCTAAAAATTTTTCATCAAAGGGAAAGGCTAAAACATCAGTGACGCGATTGCGCATAAGATACTTTCGGTTCAGTTTCCGAATATACTCGTTATTAACCAAAATAACCGAAAGACTTCGGGCAGAAGATTTTTTGGCTAAAAGGATGGAACGAAGAACCCTCCGTAACTCTTTAATTAACTTTGGGCTTTTTGTCCCAATTATTTCAATACAAAGGGGCTTTGCCCCTTTGAATCCCCGAAAATCCGCCTTAGGCGGATTAAAACCCGGAAAGATGACCCGATTCGGGTCATCCTTCGTTACTGGCTTCTTTTGTCCCATAGGCTCTAACGATTTTTGAGACCAAGGGCGGTCTAACCACATCCTGTTCGTCAAAATAAATAAATTTGATCCCATCAATATGCTTTAAGCGACTACGGGCTTCAACCAAACCGGATAGTTGATTGCCACTCAAGTCAATTTGGGTAATGTCGCCAGTAACAATCGCCTTGGAATTCCAACCCAAACGCGTCAGAAACATTTTCATTTGAATTGAAGTTGTATTTTGTGCTTCGTCTAAAATCACAAAGGCGTCCGAAAGGGTTCGCCCGCGCATATACGCTAAAGGTGCGACTTCAACCACCTCTTCATCATAGAGCCGGCGGAGTTTTTCTACCGGCACCATATCGTAAAGGGCATCGTAAAGTGGTCTTAAATAAGGATCAACCTTCTCTTTCAGGTTACCCGGTAAAAAGCCTAAAGATTCACCAGCCTCCACTGCTGGTCGGGTAAGGATGATTCGTGCCACCTTTCCACTGGTTAGGGCAGAAACCGCCTTGGCAACCGCTAAATAGGTTTTACCGGTTCCAGCCGGTCCGATACAGATAACAATATCATAATCATCAATCGCTTTTAGATAATTTGCCTGGTTTGGCGTCTTAGGGTATATTAACCTTTTCGGCGTTGGAACAACCAACCCAACTTGCGCAGATTCTTTTTCGCCTTTTTTGCTTCGCTCGCTTCCTGCGGTAAAACATAGTTTGTCCGGAATTGTCTTTGCCTTTTGCGTTGGCTCTTGTTTTACCTGCATAATTTCATTCCGGACGGTGTCCGGATTGATGTTCTCTTCACCTTTTACTCGTTTTAAAAGCCTTTGGAATACTTCTTGAATTTGATGAACTTCGATAGCAGGTCCAGAAATCCGGACTCGGTCACCGCGGGCTGAAATCACGGATTGGGAAAAGTGATGAGCAATGATATTTAAATTTTCATCGGCAAAACCAAAAATCAGCAAAGGGTCAATACCACCCAAATAGATACTACTTTTAACTTGATTCCGTTCTTTTGAACTCAATCTTTGACTCTTCCTCTAAAGATTTTAACGATAAAAATTAAAAAGTCAAGGAAAATTCTACTTTCGGGATTGGATGAAAGGATGACCCAAAGCGGGTCATCTCCCCTGGTTGTAGGGCAATCCGCCTTAGGCGGATTCTGGTTTGCTTAATCTTTGTTCGAATCAGGCCCTACAATTTGGGGATTCAATCCGATTCGGGTTTGTAATTATTTACTTTTTCTTTTTATTGGCTAAAATATTGTGGTGAAATTTATTACCATTGCTAATTTGATTTTGGTTTTAATTAGTGGCGCTGCCCAATTCACCCTTAACCAAAGTGAATTAGAAACCACAATTGATTCAGCACCGGTTAAGATTGGTTTGGCGCTTTCGGGTGGTGCTGCACTGGGGTTTGCTCACATTGGTGTTTTGAAGGTATTGGAAGAAGCCGGAATACCGATATCTTATATTTCGGGTAATAGTATGGGTTCTTTGGTCGGTGGGATTTATGCGGCAGGCCTAAAGATTACCGAAATGGAAAGTATCGCCATCAATGCCAACTGGTCAAGGCTTTTTAGTGCTAATCCACCTTTTGGTGCCCAATACCTGCCCGAACGGCAACAAAGTCAACGGTATATAATTCAACTTAGGCATCGTAATTTCTTTCCGGCTTTGCCCAGCGGTTTAATTCCATTACAGAATGTAGAGTTTCTCCTGATGGACCTTTTGTCCGAAATTGAATATAACACTTATTATGATTTTGATAGCCTGCCGATTCCTTTTCGTGCCATTGCGGTAGATTTAGTTACTGGCGAGAAGAGAATAATAAAGAAGGGGCGTTTATCTCAAGCCATCCGTGCCAGTATTGCCATTCCTGGCGTTTTTGCTCCCGAAGAGTTGGATGACCAGCAATTGGTTGATGGTGGGGTTCAGCAATATTTGCCCGTAGACCCGTTATTGGAATATTCACCGGATTTTATTATTGCGGTCTTAACAATGAAACATAACCCAACAGTTCAAAAGGATTCCCCTCTAAAACCCGGCGGAAGGACACGCAACGCGCAACGCGAAGCGTGTGCCGAGACAAGCGAGGCAATCCGCCTAAGGCGGAGTGTGTCTGCCAAAGGCGGACAAATCGGGTCATCGGAAGTCTCTTTAATTGACATCGTTTCGCGTTCAATTGATGTTGCCAATATTTCTGACCTAAACCGCCAGAAACAATTAGCCGATATTTTAATTGAGCCCAATGTTGACCCTTTTCTTCATTCTGATTTTGCCCGTGCCCGAGAATTGATTCGGGCTGGTGAAGAAGCCGCAAGAGCCGCCCTGCCTAAAATTTATGCCAAACTGGCGTCAAGAAAAATAGTAGGGTCTAAAAAGAAAATATCACCAAGACCGTTGCCTTTGGTCCATGCTATCCGTTTTGAAGGGATACGAATTACTCATCCCCGACTTCTTTATAATGAAATGAAAACGTGCCCCGGGAATTATTTGGATTTCAAACAATTAGTGAACGACTTAAACCGAATATTCAATACCGGACTCTTTGAAGCAGTCAACTACCGTTTAGAATTTACGGGTAATCCAAGCAAGACCGATTGGGATGAGGGGAAACCCCTCATCTCCCCGGGTTTTAAGAAAAAATCTTTTCGGGGATTCAAAGGGGCAAAGCCCCTTTGTGTTGATATAATAATTAAAATCAAGGAAAGGGCTTATGGTTTTTATTCATTAGGGCTCTATTACAATAATATTGATAATGTTGGATTAGGTATTGAGGTTGGACAAGGTAATTTAGCTGGTTCGGGTGCAAGTGTTCGTGGTGTGATTCACTGGGGTAATCCAAATGAATACCGATTAGGGTTAACCGGCACTCGACTTTTTCGTTTGCCGTTTGGTTATCGACTGGACGCATTTTGGCGTTCGCTTGACCGGTCTTATTACAAAAATGGAAAATGGTTGACGGATTATAATACTGACAACCGGGGCGGGGTAGCCGAAGTTGGATATAGCTTAGGCCGCGATGCCTATTTTAATGTTGGTCTTAACGCCTATCAAGCAACCTACCGAATGCCGCCCTTAGCCGTTTTTGATTCAATTCCGCCCAAAGAATGGGTGATTGGTCCAACCCTTTTTATGGAATTTAATAACTTTAACGATTTGTTTTTCCCGTCGCGGGGTTTAACTTATCATTGGCGGGGCTTAATTGCCAGTAAAAAACTTCGGTCGCAAAACGATTTTATAAAAATTGAGTTTGCTACTGAACGGATTATTCCTTTATCTACTCAAATTCTTTTCCGCTATGGTGCCGAATTGGGTATAACTTGGGGTAGATTGGCTTGGACAGAATTTTTTCATAGTGGTGGTAAAAACTTAGTCGGGTTCGCTCAAAATGAATTTACGACCGACCAGAAAGCCATTGTTCGGTTGGGCTTCGATATTCAACTCTTCCGCTTGTTCAATCGTAACGATTATCCCTTCTATCTTCAGTTGTTTGCCAATATTGCAACTTTTCAAAAATTAAACCAATTGGCGGATAATTTTCAAGCCGACTCAATGCTTTTTTGGGGCACCGGTGTTGGGATTCGAACCAACACACCAATCGGACCATTTCAATTCGTTTTCGGCGTTGCCGATATTGCCAAATCACCGCATTATCCGACAGCAAGAGTTAATGTTGCGATTTCCGTCGGCAGAGATTTCCGTTATTTAAAAGACTGAATTTCTGGAAAGGGGTGATGACCCGTGTTGGGAAGAATAAAATCCGTTAAGGATGAGGGGAAACCCCTCATCTCCCCGGGTTTTAAAAAAAATGTTTTCGGGGATTCAAAGGGGCAAAGCCCCTTTGTGAAGTAACACAACTTTGCCGGATGCGATAACCCTGCCCGATTTTTCTGCCTTAACGACATATACTCCGGATGGACAGCGTCGACCCCAATCATCCAAACCATTCCAAACTAATGACTGGCTATCAGGGTTTACAATTAATTTCCGCACTAAATTACCGGTAATATTGTAAATTCTTATCGTATTGATTTGATTTTCGTTTTTGGTTAAGTGGAATAAAGTTTTGTTGCGGAAGATGGTAGGAATACCGATAAGTAATGAATTCATTCGCTTAGTAGGTTTTTCGGATAATGCTAATGGGTGATTGGTGGCAAACCAAATTTCGCCTCGTTGGTTACGATGGTCCTCAAAAACAATATAGGCAAAACCCGATAAATCAACAGCAATGTCAGGGTCATACTGCTCGGCGTAAGTTGCCTCATTGACAATCTCTCGTTCGGACCAAGTAAGACCCTGGTCAGTGGAAAAGGCGTAGTATATTTCGTAGTTCCAAGTTACTATATCACAAACCATAAGCGCCGTGTGGACATTACCCGATGGGTCAATTGCTAACCTGGCACCGTTGTAATACGAAGAATAAAGTGTTTCAAGATTAGTTAGCGGTACGGGTGGCGTCCAACTAATTCCAAAATCGTTTGAGGTGCGGGCCTGGGAATGAATTTGAAGACCACCACTATAACCAGAATAACTGGCGATAATAAAATTTTCCGAAGCGACAATATGTGGCTGCCCACAATGGCTGGTGAAAGTATCTAACACAATCGGAGGTGAGAAGGCTATCCCGCCATCGGTTGATTTTGTGAAAACCGAATTGTGGGTAACAAGATTAGGACGGGCATAGTAAGGACTACTAAAGGTAACCAGATAGAAATTGGTAGTCGGACAAACTGCCACATCTGGTTGATAGCGGTCACTTGAAATGGTATCACCGGAAACTCGGACATTGGTTCGCCAATTAACACCACTATCACTTGATACTGAAGACCAAATATGCAAGTGATGCATTCTACCATCGTTCCAGGCAACGAACAAATCACCTCCGGTATCAACCGCTATTTTTGCCCAGCCCATCATCACAGGTGATGAATTATCATCAATCCGGCGGGGTGTTGACCAACTAACCCCTTGGTCGGTTGAACGGGTACAGTAGATATGGCCCAAACTTGGTCCGGGCAACCGTTCGGTATAAACAATATAGATATTACCGCCTTGGTCAGTAATTATATCAGGATAACAAGCAAAAGTTTCCCCGCGTCTTACCAAGACATCTTGTGGTAGGAAGGTAGCACCACCGTCAGTGGACTTTTGAAAATAGATATCGCTTCGGACAGTTACAATTCCTTCAAGGGAATCGTCTTGAAACACCACATAGATTGGTTGGGGTAATGAATCAGACAGACTAAGCGTAATAGCGGCATGACTTGTGACATGGTTTGGTAGATTTTGGTGGTCAACTCGGATATTAGGACCAAAAGCCGCCCAACCGGCGGTGTAACCAATCACAACTAAAATAAAGCCCAAATTTTTCATTTTGAAAAACACTTTTATTATAACTTAGCAAATAGATTTGGCAAGGCTCAAAAGCAGACTTGACAGAGAAGGAATACGGGTTAAAATTGATTGGTCAGCAAAAGCAAAGGAATTTTGTTAAAATGAAAAAACACCGAGCAATTAGCCTCTTTTCCGGTGGCTTGGATAGCATCCTGGCGGTCAAGTTGGTTCAATCTGCCGGCATTGGACCTGGCATTGATATTATTGGTGTCCATTTTATAACACCGTTTTTTAGTAAAAAGGAAGACAAGAATCAAATTAAAGAAGTTGCGGCAGATTTAGGTCTTAAACTCAAAATTATTCCCTTAGGTGCGGACTATGTGCAAATAGTTAAAAAACCAAAATTCGGCTACGGCAAAAATATTAATCCTTGTCTTGACTGCAAAATCTTTATGCTAAAAAAAGCCAAAGAGCTAATGGCGGAACTAAAAGGAGATTTTGTCTTTACCGGTGAAGTATTAGGTGAAAGACCGATGTCCCAAACGATTGATTCTTTACGGTTGATTGAACGCGAGGCTGGGCTTTTGGGTTGGTTATTACGACCTTTGTCAGCAAAACTGTTAGAACCGACTATCCCGGAAAAAGAAGGCGTTGTTGACAGAATGCAACTTCTGGCGATTAGAGGCCGCTCCCGTAAACCACAAATTGAACTGGCAAAAAAATTTGGTGTTAAGCAATATCCTAACCCAGCCGGCGGGTGCCTTTTAACCGATATTTATTTTACTGAAAGACTAAAAGATGCCTTTTCTTATAATGAAGATACTTTAAACGATATTGAGTTATTAAAGTATGGCCGACATTTTCGATTACCGAGCAAGGCAAAAGTGGTGGTGGGAAGGAATGAATTAGAAAACGAAGCCTTAGCCAAACTGGCAACCAAAGAGGATTTAACCTTCAGCCCAATTGAGGTTGCAGGTCCGTTGGTTATTTTAAGAAATTATAAAAGTAACCAAGATATTGAAATTGCGGCAGGGATCTGTGCCCGCTATTCGGATGACAAGTCCGGGCAATTGGTTAAAATAAAATGCGGTCGGAAAAGATTAAAAGTTAAACCATTACCACCAGAAGAAACTGCTATTTGGTTAATTCATTAAAAGAAAATAATGGAGGTAAAAAGTGGACGAGACAATAAAAGAAAAAATTGCTAAGGTCATTACAGAAAAGATACGACCTAATTTACAAGCCGATGGCGGCGATGCCGAATTGGTTGAAATTACCGAGGATGGAACAGTAAAGTTAAGACTGGTCGGGAGTTGTGCTGGTTGCCCTTTTGCGGCAATGACATTAGCGGTAGGGATAGAGCGAACCTTGAAAGCCGAAATCCCTGAAGTCAATAAAGTCGTAGCCGTGGATTGACCAAGAAAAGGGCAGGGACGAGGTGATAGGGACGAGTGATGAGGGGAAACCGCGAAGCGGAGACGCCAAAGGCGGATTACCCCTCATCTCCCCGGGTTTTAATCCGCCTAAGGCGGATTTTCGGGGATTCAAAGGGGCAAAGCCCCTTTGTCCTGATGTTTCTATTGATTTGGCTTGGCCTATCCACCCAAGGCGGATTAACGCAAGGTGATATTGACTCACTTTTAACTTATGCTAATTATTTATATAACAATCGTCATCTTGCCGACTCCAATTTTCTACGCAGTCAAAGAATTTTTCAAGACATTTTAGATTTAAATCCCCATAACGAAGAGGCATTAAAAGGAATGTCCGAGATAAATTATGCATTAGGCGATAAGGCAAAAACCCAAGACAAAAAACTTCACTTTTTTAACCAAGGAATGGTTTTGGCGGAAACATTGATTAAAGTTAATGATAAGAACCCTTGGGGACATTTTTGGTTTGCGGCTAATTACGGTGCAATATGCCAAATTCGCGGTATTTTAAAATCATTGGCTGGGCTTAAAAAAATACGAGCCGGATTTAACCGCGCCTTAGAACTTGACCCGCAAAATAGTGATGTAATTTATGCCTTAGCGATTCTTTCTCTAAGGGCACCAAGTTTTGCCGGTGGGGATAGGGAAAAAGGTATATTGTACCTAAAACGCGCAATTCAATACGACCCTAAATTTACCTTGCCCTATCTTGATTTAGCCGAACATTATCTCAAAACAAAAAATTACGATAAGGCAAAAGAATTACTTAACACAGTAATTGAAATGAAAGACCCCAAATATCCAGCGGATTATTTCTTAAAGGATAAACCAAGGGCACAAAAACTTTTAGCCAAACTAAAGACAGAGGGAAAATAATTTACTGGAACTAACAGGCTGACTTGCCTTACGCGGTCGGATAAACCGAAATCCGTTTCTTGGTCCGGCTCACCCGTTCAAATCGGACGACTCCGTCGGTTAAGGCAAAGAGGGTATCGTCTTTAGCCCGGCCCACATTCATTCCCGGCAAGAATTTTGTTCCCCTTTGTCGAACGATGATACTGCCGGCTTTAACCAATTCACTGGCAAAGCACTTTACACCTAATCTTTGACCAGCACTATCTCGTCCGTTTCGCGAAGAGGCTTGTCCTTTTTTATGCGCCATATCAATAACTCCTTAAACTCAATTATAAGAAATTTCAACCGAAAGTCAAGAGAGGACATTTTTTCACAGATGGACGCCGATCATCTGTGTTTCCACCTGTGCTTATCTGTATTAAAAAAATTCATTCTATAAAACCAAAACCGTTAACCGTTTACTGTCAACCGTAGACCGTCAACGGAAAACGGACAACGGATAACGGAAAACGGACATTTGCGGGCTTGACAATTGCGAAGTCTACGGATAAAATCAAATATGGCAAAACAAGGCAGTCACGAGATGATAGGGGCGAGGGTAAAGTTCAAAATTCTTACGCCTTATCCCTATCACCTTATCCCTGCCTTTTATCCGTGCTTTTTAATCGTCATTTTGTTTGTCAGTCTGTTTGGTCAAACAGACAAGAATCAAATTGAAAATTTCCGCTATATTCAATTGCCGGCCGCAATGCTGAAAAATGCTTCAGGCACCTTGGCAAAGAATGGTTTCTTTGTCACCCCTTCACAATTTGACCAAATCTATGAGATTTATCAATATGCGGAAAAGCAAAATATGCCAATTTATGTTACAACCGATGCTATTCTTCATACCTTTCATATTCTTTTTGATTACGCCCTGCGTAACTTAGAGATTGAATATTTCTATGAATTGCTTTTGGATTTGACCAAAGGTTTGTTGAATTATGAATTGGCTCAATTGGAAAAGACTAAAACAACCCGCCTAAGGCGAGTTACGCAAGCACTTAAAAAGAATATTGCCTATTTATCGGTTGCTGCCTCTTTATTAGATGAGAAATTTGTCCCGCCCAAAGATGGTATGAACGCATTAGTCAAAGCAGAACTTGAACTGATTGAACGCAGTGAAGGGATAAATTTTTCGCCCATCTTTAATTATCGCGAGGATTACAGTCAATATAAACCCCGTGGTCATTACACCCGTAATGAGAAATTCGAGCGCTATTTCAAGGCAATGATGTGGTTTGGAAGAATTGGTTTTTATCTGAGACCAGGTAATAAGGAATCGGATATTGCCCTTGGTCGCGACTTGACCCGACAGGCAATCCTTTTGGTCAATGCGCTAAAAAATGGTTGGGCAGGCAATCCGCCAAAAAGCACTTTTCAGGTTTGGGAGAAAATTTATGAGCCATTGAGTTTTCTCATTGGCAAGACCGATGACCTAAACTATTACGACTATAATCAATTAATCACTCGCCTCTATCCGATTCGCTACGCGCCCGACACGAAGGGGCGGAATGAAGACCAACTGACCATTCAAATTGAAACCGATGACGCAATTGATAAATTTATTGCCGAAGCCCAGAAACTTCCTGCCCCGAAAATACTTTCAAGTTATTATCTTAAAGAGGATACCGCAGAAGTGCTTCCCGCAACCAGAGGATTTCGGTTATTAGGTTCAAGGTATATCCCTGATTCCTATATTTTTAACGAACTTGTTTACGATAAGGTCGGCACAGCCCAGGCGCCAAGAAATTTACCAAAAGGGTTGGATGTGATGGCGGTCTTAGGGTCAAATCGGGCATTGGAGATATTGAAGACAATTTATAAAGAGAACCGATATTTTAATTATGAAACTCAACTCTTAAAATTGAAGACCGAATTTTCTGGACTAACTCGAACGGAATGGAATCAATCCATCTATTTTGCATTTCTTCATATTATAAAACTGCTGTTAGAACCTTTATCCCAATCTTCTTATCTTCCGGATTTTTTATTTTCGCCTGCGTATGCGGACAAGACTTTAATGACCGCTTGCGGTTTTTGGGCACAATTTCGGCATGATACCATTCTTTATGCCAAGCAGAGTTATACCCTCGCACTTACCGCAATAAGACCAGGCGGACTACCAGGTTATGTTGAACCAAAGCCAAGGGTTTATGAGCGGATTGGGCAAATAATTTCGGATTTGATTACAATTCTCAAACGATTTGGAATGCTCCCTGTTGAACTCAATAGTCAATTAGAGCGTCTTGTAACATTAACCCAAAGACTACAGGTAATTTCGGATAAAGAGATAAAAGGTATTGAATTAGATGACGAAGAATTGTTATTTATTAAAAATATCGGCAGAACTCTGGAAGAACTGGTGACTTTCCCGACCGCTGTGGGCTCGGAAACGGATAAAAAGATGGCGGTGATAACCGATGTCCATACTGACCCCAACAATCGTCAAGTCTTAGAGGTGGGAGTTGGTAAACCGTTCTTTATCTATGCGGTAATCCCATACAAGCGTAAACAATATCTCGCATTGGGTGGCGTCTTTTCCTATTACGAATTTACTAAGGTTTTAAGCGAACGGATGACAGATGAGGAATGGCAGTCGGCTTTAAGCCAAGAACCAGACCTTCCAATCTGGACTAATAGTTTTATCGTCAAATAGGTTAAAATTAAGATGTCAGAAAAGGTTGCCTTTTTATTCCCCGGACAAGGTTCTCAGTTTGTTGGGATGGGGAAGGACCTTTATGACCATTATCCCGAAGTAAAAGCAATTTATACTAGCGCTGAAACAATTCTTGGGATGGAGATAAGAAAACTGTCCTTTGAAGGACCGGAAGAAGAATTACGCAAGACTTATATTACTCAACCAGCAATTTTGGTCCATTCGATAGCGGTATTTGAAATATTAAAGAATCGAGGTATCGTCCCTTCTTTAGTGGCAGGGCACAGTTTAGGTGAATACTCTGCCCTTTATGCTTGTGAGGCATTGGATTTTGAAGCGGTCTTGAAGATTGTTCAAAAACGCGGTGAGTTAATGTTTAGCGAGGGTGAAAAGAACCCCGGGACAATGGCAGCGATTATTGGTCTTTCCGATGAGTTGGTGAAAAGTTTATGCCAGGAGGTTTCGGGGATAGTTGTTGCGGCTAATTTCAATGCCCCAGGGCAGGTGGCTATTTCTGGTGAAATTGAGGCGGTGAAAAAAGTTGCGGAATTGGCAAAAGCCAAGGGTGCTTTAAAAGCGGTAATGCTACAAGTGAGCGGTGCCTTTCATTCACCGCTGCTAAAAAAATCGGCTCAAGAATTCAAACAATTCCTTGCCAATTTTACAATTAAAGAACCAAAATTGCCGATAATCCCTAATATCTCGGGCGAGCCGGTTAACACTGCCGTCGCGATTAGAGAATCCTTAGAGAATCAATTAATTAGTCCGGTGCTCTGGACTAAAACTATCCAAACCGCTAAAAATCTTGGCTTCAATAAATTCTACGAAGTTGGACCAGGTAAGGTATTGACTGGCCTTTTGAAAAGAATTGATAACAGTTTAACCTGCATCCCGGTCTCAAGCACCGAAGAGATTGAAAAATGCCTATAATAAGGCAGGGACAAGGTGATAGGGATAAGTCGCGAGTATTTTTTACTTATCCCTTGTCCCTATCATCGCGCGACTGTCTTATACGGAAATCGGATTTGTTCCAAAATATACCCAAGGCGCTTTTTAGTCAATTTTACCGTTGTTTAATTAAATTGAAGATAAATTCTGTATCGTCCGATTATTTTGCAAATCATAAGCCACTAATTCTGGCGATTAATCATAAGACCGGGGTTGACCCAATCGCAGTACTGGCGGCTTTTAAAAGGAGGATATTTTTTGCTACTGATGGCACTTGGTTTAATAACTGGTTTGGTCGATTTTTCTTTAGTAAACTTTGCGATGGTATTCCAGTTTATAACAAACAAGGAGCCGAAAATATACCAGGGCTGAAACGATGCCTTGAACTTTTAAGGCAGGGTTTTATTGTTGGGTTTTTCCCCGAAGGAACACTGGTGCGAAATAAGCCGATTGGTCAGATTAGAAATGGTGCGGCTTATTTGAGCCTTAAGTCCGGCGTGCCAATTGTTCCAGTTTATATCAAGGCGCAAGTTATGGGACCGTATCCCGGTGAAGAGGTCGGCAGTGCCTCAATTTATGAAGGTGTAATATCAGTCTTCGGTAATCTTTTTCATCAAATTATTATTTCAATCGGTGAACCAGTCTTACCCGAAACAGACCAAGACCAACTGCCGAAAGTAGAAAGCGCCCTTATTAAAAAAATCAATCAAAAACTTTATGACCGTTTTTTAAAATTAGTCAAGGAGGCAAAGTAAGGAGGATAATATGGTTAAAAAGGAATTGGCAAGCGCAATCAAAAAAGTTGCCTTTCTTACCGGGCAATTTAAATTACGCTCGGGTAAGATAAGTTCATTTTATTGGGATAAATATCGGTTTGAAAGCGACCCAAAACTCTTGTCGGCAATTATTGATTTTGCAGTTCAACTTTTACCTAATTCGTTTGATAAGTTTTGTGGTATGGAGTTAGGCGGAATCCCTTTAGCCACTGCCTTATCCCTTCGGACTGGTAAACCTTGCCTTTTTGTTCGGAAAAAGGCAAAGGACTATGGTACTTGTAATCTGGTTGAAGGTGGTTTTGTTAAAGGCGAAACCGTGGTGGTTGTTGAAGATGTAATCACAACCGCCGGACAGGTTGTTACTTCAATTAACGAACTGCGGAAATTGGGATTGGTTGTTAAGGATGTAGTTTGTGTGATTGACCGCGAAGAAGGTGGTAGAGAAAAACTCGCCGAAATTGGCTGTTCCCTTGCGTCAGTATTTAAAATGAGTGAACTGGAACAAGCATAAATTCCGTTTTCCGTTGCCCGTTCTCCGTTGTCCGTTGACGGCCACGGTCTACGGTTGACGGTCCACGGTTGATAAAGGAGTGATTGTTTCCTTACAAACGATATTTAGTTTTTCTAATTCGGCTAAGACCGGTTCATAAATTTCCGGAATAACTGGGATTTGAACACCGGTTAGGGTAATTTTATTATTTAAAATCAATTTCGCCGCAATTGCTGCAGGCAGACTAACTGTTCTTGACATTGCCGAATCTCCGTTTGGAATGCCAAAATCAATCAAGGTTGATTCAATCTTTTCCTTTCGCTCTTCTTTTGGAAATTCAGCCACGAATTCGTGTTTGAGCACAATCATATCCCGTTCGCCCGCTTGATAAGACATCTTTTCTTGCATCCGTTTGACCAAGATATCAATGTTAGCACCTTGCTCCAACCCAATTGGTTCATCACTAAACAACCCTAACCATTCTAATCGTTTTATAATCATTGAGTCTTTACTGATTGCAAGAAAGTCAGCTACTTGGGAAATTAAATCCTTGCTGCTTGAAGAGTCCGCCCTTAGGCGGATTGAAGCAGTCAGCCATTCTTTATAAGTCTTATCCTTTAAGTTATCCATTATTTTATCGTCCAGAAGACCTAAATCCACAATTTTCTTTAGCGTTTCACACCAGCCAAGATTGCGTAAGGTTCCGCGACACATTGTTTTTATTCCTGTGAGTTGATAAATCTCAATATAGGGTAACGAGTCCCGGTTCGGATAAGCCTCAAATTTACCCAAGCCTTCAATGTTTAAAACCCAATAATGGGTGAATAGGTCAGGACCCGGGACAAAGACTTCCTTGCCGTCTAAAAGATACCGAGCGGAATTCTTGCCGGCTAAAAGCACACCTTTTGGACTCCAGGAAAATTTGTAACCAAAAGGGTTGGTATTGGCTTCGGGCGCCGGTAAACCACCACAATACGAATAAAAACTTGTCACTAAACCACCTTGCTTTTTCACATTATCAATAATTTTCATTGCCGACATATGGTCAATACCCGGGTCAAGACCAATTTCGTTTAGGATAAGAATCCCGGCTTGTTTTGCTCTATCATCAAGTTGGCGCATTGCATCACTAACATAAGAGGTGGTAATCATCGGTTTTTTTTGCTCAATACAATGTTGTGCAATCAGCGGATGATAGGCATAAGGGACTAAACTAATCACTAAATCCGAATCGGCGATAAGTTTTTTAAGTCCCGCCGTATCGGAAACATTTAAACCAGTTGCCTTTGCCCGGGGATGATGGTTGACCAGTTTTTCCGCTTTACTTTGGGTTCGGCTGGCTACCGTAACATAAAAATCAGGTTGTTGCAGTAAATAATGGACCCCCGGTTTAGAAACTAAACCAGCACCTAAGACCAATACTCTTTTCATTTTTGCTCCTTATCGTTTCGTAAATATTGTTGGATATATTTATAATCCGGGGTCAATTCTCCTTGATAGACAATTACTCCTCGTTTAATCTCCGAAGGCAATTTCAATTTAGCAAAAGGCACGGTAAAATCGGCTTGGGCAATTTGGCCAACATAGGGCTTTAAGACATTACTGAAATAGATTGATGCCTCTTGGGCAAGTTCGCAAGGCAGATTGTCAATCGCCATTATCACGGGACCGTTACCAATGACTCCGTCAATCGCACGATTTCTTATCGGATCATAGACATAAACCGGATTATCCGGACTGGTGGTCTTGACCGTTGCCTCAATTGAACCTTCAATATCGCAACTGATGTCACCAATTACCCGTAAACGGGGCTCGGCTTTATATAAAAGTTTTAGAAAATTTTTGGTGACAAGGCGTGGATAACGCGAATCCCAGTAAATACAATTTACCAAAACCGTAAGATAGGGAACATAGCGTTCAAAGACTGATTTATATTTTTCTGGGTGGGCATAGTAGTCTTTTAAATCAAACAAACTCAAAGTTTGACCTGTGGATTGATTTAAACGGGCCACCGTATCTTCTTCGTAAAAGACCGTCTTATATACTCTGTACTTAGAAAAATCCTTGCGGGCAAAGAATTCACCCAACTCCTTTGGTTTAATTTCGGTGAAAGGAAGCAAATCAAAGATTTCTTGGGCGCCCCTTGAGACATTGCCATAACCGGTAATACCACAAACCAATGGCACCAAAGCAGGATGTAAACCCTCTTCCTCAATTTTTTTACCAACTTTGGTAACCGCTTGTTTTGCTTGCGCCAAATTCTCGTAGTGAATTGTCGGACGGAGTTCACTGAATGGGCTGACAATACCTTCGTTTTCTAATCTTTGCCCTAATGCCCAAAGCGTGTCAATCATTCCGGCCAAACCAGCATAGTGGCCAAAGAATATTAATCTTTTGCCTTGCTCGTCGGTTATCTTTTCGTAGTCAATTAAGTTACAACCCAGTTCCAGCATCTTATTTAACATCGGCATATTGTGGGCTTGTCCTTTTATCACATGGGCAAAGAAGATATAGGTCTTTTTGGGCAAAAAGAAGTCAACCGGCATCTCTTTAATCCCGAATATGCAATCGCATTCCGCAAGGTCTTCTTGGACTTTTACGCCGACCGAAAAATAATCTTCATCCGAAAAAATTCTTATTTTTGAGGGTTGGATAATGAAATTTATCTTTTGTGTCTTTTTAAGTTCTAAGCAATGGTTTGGAATTAACGGCGTTCTTCGCTCCCAACGGTTTTTATCTTCTCTTCGGATGCCAACAACTTTACTCATTTTTCTTTACCTTTCGCTTCAATTTTGGCTATTCTATCCCAAATCTTTAAAGTTTCCCTGGCTTCTTTTGGGTCAAGAATCTGAATCGCAAACCCAGCATGCAAAATTACATAATCGCCAACCCGGGCTTTTGGCGTTAGCATTAAAGACGCCTCATAAGTAACTCCGGAAATTTCTACTTCTGCCATATCATTATGAATTGCTTTGATTTTGGCGGGAACGGCTAAACACATTTTATTGCGCCTTTGGTCCTGGCGAATAATAAAATACCGCATCACCAACGTTTAATTTTCGGGAAGTGAGTTGGGATAATTTATTGGCAACGACTGGGCATTTGATAACCAGCATAAAGAAGCCATCGCGTCCGGCATCGACCAATGATTCAAAGTTGGCATGGCCCTTGGCTAAGACAATATCCGCTTCCTCATAGACTTTTTTAAAATCATCCGAAATCTCCGCAAAGTTGACGCCCAAAAACCTTGAACCCGTCTTAACAATCTTTGCCCTTTTATCCAATTCGGCTTCTTTGATTTCTTGTTCGGTAACATCGTTTAAAATCGGACCGGATTTGACCGCAAGGATAATATTCCAAGCCGGAAGTTTTTCTAAGACCAGTTCATCAAAATAGATTTCACCGGCATTGTCAAGGATATAAAGAATGGTTTTGGCGGAGGATAGTTTTTCTTTGAAATGAGTGTAATCATCATAATGAAAATTAGTTCGATTTAACGCCGTATCTAAGGTTAGTCCTGTCTCTTGCGCACCGGAATCAATCAGATTACCCAGGGTTGCATAAAAGAGTGCACTATGGAGGGGGTCAGGCGATTTCAAAATCTTGGCTTTAAGAAGTCTTGAGGCTCTTTTGCCCATTTTGGCTTGTTCCTTTTTAACCGAAGCAAAGGGGTCGCGTGTCCCTAAAACCTCATAGGCGGCGAAAAGAACCCTTGAGGTAAAAAGACTGGGTGGTTCGGTTAAAGACAAATTGGGAATTATTGAAAGTGCTTGTTTGGTCACTTTAATCAATAACTCTTCGTCGTTACTTAGCATTGCCGCTATGCGCTGGCACTGTTTAATAACACAAGGGATACAGAGCGCTTCTGATTTCATATTACTTTATCGAATAGCAAATATTCGCCGTATTCCCGTGCCATTCGTTATATTCGCTTTCCCAATTTATGTCTTGAGCGGTTTCTTTTCTGCCGCCGGGAATAAGACATTATTGAGAATCAATCGGTAACCAGGTGAATTTTTGTGCAATTCTAAGTTGGTGGGCGGGTCGCCAATCCGATGGGTAAAATCCTCCGGGTCGTGACCACCTAAAAAGGTGAAAGTTCCCCGACCATAATTGCCATGAATATACTTTACCTCTTCAGTGTTTGTTACCTCCCCTAAGATTAAAACATTCTTTTTAATCTTATCGCGACGGAAACCACAATTCTGCCCCAAAAATTCTTTAACCAAGCCGGTATGGTCCTGCACCAACATACAAGGGACTGGGTCATATTTTGCCGAGAAATCAAAAAGTGCGAAGTAAGTATCAGGGCCACGCGCCGCTGATTCTAAATAAGTATCAATATCCGAATGCTCATAGATAAAAGGGTCGGTAATGACTTGGAAATTCTCAAACGCCAAACAATTCTCATAATTGAGTTTTTTCTGATATTCGGGGTCAATACCGTCGCCATCAAAAACCTCAGGGCAAATATCGGTGGCATCAGCGGCTAAGGCAATATCCGGGGTATCCGTAGCCGAACACATTGCAAAGACCATCCCCCCTTCATAGATGTATCTTTTTATCTCTTTTATCACGGCCAATTTTAGGCGGGATACCTTTTTGAAACCGAGCTCTTTTGCCGTCTTTTCATTTAAAGCAACATCTTCGCGATACCATTCAGTATTGTGATAACCCGAATAGAATTTGCCATACTGACCAGTAAAATCTTCGTGGTGGAGATGAAGCCAATCGTATTCAAAGAGTTTGCCGGCTAAGACCTCTTTATCCCAGAGCTTATCATAAGGGATTTTGGCGTATTCCAAGGCTAATTGAACCGCATCATCCCAAGGGTCGTGGGTCGGTGGCACATAGACCGCAATCCGCGGTGCCTTTTCCAAAAGGATTGATTCCATATTGTTGGTTTCAATTATTCGGCGGATTTCAACAATTTGGCTTGGGCTAACCGGTTCATAATAAACATTCACCAATTTACATTCTTTCTCAATTTGGGGTGTCGCATCAAGTAAAAACGAGCCGGCCCGGTAATTCAAAAGCCATTCCACCCGAATACCTTTTTCTAAGGCATGATAAGCGATTCCATACGCCTTTAGATGGTCGGTCTGGACCAAGTCCATTGGGATTAAAATCTGGCGGGAGAAGGCAGGAATTATGGGGGGTAAAATGAGGAGGTTAAGGAAAATAAAGGAGGGGATTAATCCTTGCCTTCTCCCTTTTCGTATAACTATACTAAAATTGGATAATACTTTCAATAGGTTTCTAAGTATTTTCATTTAGCGCACAATTCTTGTTCCAGCATCTCCTTTAAGTGCCAAAGCGATATTTATCGGATTGGTTATTATAACTAATTTACCACCTTTGTCAAGAAAAGAAATTGCTGCTTCAATCTTTGGTGCCATACTCCCGACCGCAAAGTGACCAGCCTGATATAAAGCCTTGGCTTCTTCAACCGTCATTTCGTCAATCGGTTTTTGGTCAGGGCGATTATAATTTCTGAAAACTTTTGCCACCGAAGTTGAAATCAAAAATAACTCGGCACCAATCGTGCTGGCTAAAAGACTTGAGGCTAAATCCTTATCAATCACGGCGGCGATGCCCTTAAATCCGCTATTGGTTTTAAGCACCGGGATTCCACCGCCGCCGACTGCAATCACAATTACACCGGCTTGCAATAAAGTGAGAATCGGTTTGGCTTCAACAATTTCAAGCGGTTTGGGTGAGGCAACAAAACGCCGAAAGCCCCGGCCAGCATCTTCTTTTAACACCCAACCCAACTCTTTTTGTAAGACCGATGCCTCTTTTTTCGTATAAAAAGGTCCAATCGGTTTGGTTGGGTTCTGAAAACTCGGGTCATTTTTATCTACCACCACCTGGGTGACTACAGTTGTGACCGAACGATTAATTCGGTTTTGAACCAATTCATTATTTATTGCCAACTGAATCATATAACCAATCTCTGCCTGGGTTAACGCATTTGCCGCATCTAACGGAATTTCGGGTAAACGGTTACGCGCCAGATGGGACCGAAGCAGGGTAAATCCAACTTGGGGACCATTGCCATGGGTAATCACTAAGCCGTAGTCCGATTTGATTAACTCTAACAAATTCCTAACAGTCTCTTTGACCGTGGCATATTGGTCGGCGAATGAAATTTTTGATGAGTCGGCAATCAACGAATTACCACCTAAAGCAACTAAGGCGATTTTCATAATATTCAAATTTAAACCCGTTCAAGTTAAAGGGGCAACCCGATTCGGGTAACCTTAATTTTATATCCGCCAAAGGCGGAAAACCCGATTCGGGTAACGCTTTGTTTTCCTTTCGCCTTATATACTACAATAACCAACACCAATTGTCAACCCAGCACCTTTTCATCTTTATATTCTTTAAGAAAAAGTAGCGCTGAGGCTTGTCCTCGGCTTTTTTGGGGGACAAGTCCTAACGCCACAAAAACGTCACAATAGGTGCTGGGTCGCTATTCTATCGTGTTTTTCGGTTGGCAATCCACTTCCCGAGTCGGGTCTTCTTGATGCAACGCGTAACGTGTGCCGAGAGAAACGAGGCGAAGCGTGGGACCCAAACGGGTCAAAGGGTTGATTCGAGAGGTGGACAATGGCTTTTCCAAATGCAGAATTCCGGACATGATAAATAGCAAGCCGAGATTTTTCGCTTCGCTCAGAATGACTGATAGCGATTGCCTCAGAGTCTACTTTTTCTTTCCCTCCTCGCCCTGGATGGGAGAGTACAGGGGTGAGGGTGATTTCTTCTTTATTGATCCGCCTAAGGCGGACTCAATCTTTCTTTTCGTTGGTGCCGGCTGGACTTGAACAATCATCTTTTCGTGTCGCATCTTAAAATCAATCGCATCCAGTTCTTTGAAAAATTCAACCCATGATGCACCACAAGCACGAAGAAAAAGAAGGATTGTCCCGATTGGCGGATTTTTTATCCATCCCTTTTCTAAATGTGAGATATAACCCTTTCCTGATTTCAAAGACAGACCAATTCTTTCCGCAACTGCGGCTTGAGAAAGACCAGACTCCTCACGTACCTTTTTTAAAAGGTCAGCGATTTCTTTATCTAAGATAGATGTTTTTCGAGACATACTTTATCATATAAAGTATACTCCCAATATACTTAAAATCAAGCAATATTTTCTTCTAAGTATTTGATATTTGATTTTTTATATTTAATTTTCCTTTGGGAGGGGGTACCGCTTAGGGGGTGACCCCGTAGGCGACCTGGGGAGTGGCTTCGGGAGTTGCCCCGTAGGTTGCTTCGGGGGTTACCTCGGGAACTGCTTCGGAGGCTGGTTGGGGAGCGACCTCGTAGACAACTTCGGAAGCGGCCTGGGAGGCAACCTGGGAAGCAGCCTCGGGGACTGCCTCGGGGGTTGCCCCGTAGACTACCTGGGAGGCAGATTCGGGGGCTGGCTTTTATAAAAATTTTTGCTAAACACCTCAAATATTTTCTCTGCTCTTTGATGAATATCTATTCTGCCCACGAGATTCGGTTCAAATTACGGCTAACGTTTTGGGTGTATCTGAAGTTTGCGGAGTGATAGCGGAGCAAATTTTGGCGGAGTGCCAAAGGCTCGAAGCCAGATACACTCTGTTAGACAAAACCTTTTTATTCGTATCTTACTTCGATGCCATCAGTTTTATTCAGTCTAAAAAAGGCAATAAATCGCTTTATTGAATCACTATCCGATTTGACCTTCTTACTTAGTTTCTTATATTTCCTAAGAAGATAATTTTCTAACTGACCGTGAAAAACAAAAGATACTCCGGAAGTCATATTGAAATCTTTAAACGGAACAAGTCTAATAAACAATAATAATCCCGGAACAGCGCTTTCACTAAATGCAATGTCTATTAGCTTTATGTCATCTTTTTTGTTCAAAATGTCATTCAAGAGTATCGTATTTTCTGCTTCAGTGATAGAAGCAACCTTGAACAGAGAAGTGTACGATGAGAGTAAAGCATCCAATATTTCCTTCTCTATCTCATTTTGCCAGCCTATTTTCTCTCGATAAATCTCAATAGTATTCTTATTATTCACTTTATATTCGTTAAGCGCAAAATCCATTAAGACACTTGTTTCATCCTCGCTATCAAATATCAAGGTATCCTCACGAACAGTACCAAGTAACCTTGCCGATTCCATCAATACATCATGCTCGAGACACGAATCCATTATTTTATGATTTAACTCCTTGGCGGTCTTCCTATATGTTTTATATTTTTCGACAAGGGTCATGATAATTTTCTCCTCATAAGGTCTCGGATAACGGTTAGGGTATATCTGATGTTCCGAGCATAGCGAGGAATTTGGCGAAGGTGCGAAGTACCGAAGCCTTTTATCCGCTGTTAGGCGAAGTTTAGCTTTTTTCATTTTTCATATAGTAAAACAAATCCATCTCTATCTGCTCATCGGTTATAATTTTGTCTTTCTTATTCTGTGGGCCATATCTCCCTGTAAATTCACCTTTTTCTTTTCTTTCCTTAAAAGTTTTCAAAACAGCATGTTTATTCATTTCTTCTCTGGCAAATTTTAATTCATTTTCATAATTCTTTAATCTGTTTTCAGCAAATTCAATATATTCTTTAGAAATTTCTATACCTATATAATTCTGTTCCAATATCCTTGCAGCAACCAAAGTTGTTCCACTTCCACAGTAAGGGTCAATCACTACTCCTTTTGTTACATCCATAACAGAATAAATTGCTCTAATTGGCAATGCTAATGGAAAAGGTGCCGGATGAGGATTCTTTTGTTCGGGCGGGAATCGCCAAATTGATGTCAATAATGCGTGCTTTGGCTTCAGTTCCTCTCCTATTAGTTTTCTTCCTTTTGGTTTATAAAGCCAATATATTCTCTCCTCTACCTGCCAGAATCTCCATCCCCTAATATTTGCCGCAATCATTCTATCCCAGATTATTTCCTGTCTGATTAACCATTTTGTCTTTCTCAGCCAATCCATCGGATGAAGCATTACTCCCTTTTCCCATCTTATTTTATGATTGTAAAAAAATGACCCGCCAGGTTTAGTAATTCTAAAAATTTCGTTTAGAACGTCAATTTGATTTTTTTGATATTCTTCTTCAGGTAATTTATCTGTTGCTTCCGAGTATTTTACATTTTTTACAAGCCATCCTTTCTTATTTTCTCCTTTATTATAAGGCGGCGATGTTACGCCAACATCAACAATTTCATCTGGTAAGGTTCTCAAAACTGTTAAAGTATCGCCCTGAATTATTTTATTTAAAAACTTATTTTGATTCATTTTGCCTTACCTTCCAGAAATTCGTAAAAGCCTTTAGAAATATAATCTCTGTATTTTACCAACTCCTCTTTTGGTAGAATATATTTAATCTCCAATTTGGGACTTTCAATATAATCCTTGTAATCAAAATCTGCACTTCTTAGGAATTGTCCTGTTATGCTTTTACTTCCCTTTAATTTTCTTCGCCATTTCTGTATTTTTATCTCCAGGTTTTTCACAAAATCAGGAGAATTAAAAGGAAACTCAATAATATAAATTAGTTTGCCGTCTACAAATCCGCTTACTAACATATTCAAATCTTTTTCTTGTTTATCTTTTTGCAATCTGGCAGGAGTATAATCTGTAAAATTCCCTCCGCCATTTAATTTTGTTGGACCTGTCTTTCTTTCACCTCTTTTATATTTTTCAAATTCCTCAGTATTAAAATTTTTTGGTTTTGCTTCACATTTTATAGTTCTTCCTGAGACGAAACTATCTTGCTTAAAACCGTTATATCCTATTTTACCCTCTTTATGCGTGTATCCAGCTAACGTAACGGTTATAAACTCTCTTATTGTAGATGAATTCTTGTCATTTATATACATTGTAAGCAAGTCAACCAATATTCCAATAAGCGTATCTTTTGACTTACCTATAAGATAACTGCTCAATTCTTGGTGGCTACCCGTTGAATATATTCTTATAACATTTGCCAATTCTTGGTTCATATCATTGCCTCATTAAAGTTAAATTTCGCCTAACTCGTTTGTATCCGAACTTGGTTCGGATATACCACCCTATGTCTGAAATTTTGTTCCATAAAATGTTTCTCATGTATTTACTTTCTTTTGTTGGTTTGTGAGTGTTCGGAAATTACAAAACCCCGCATTTTTCATCATTTGCGAGAATGCCATTTTTGGTTCTTCGTCACTGCCGTTTTTGATTTTATTAACCTTCATCTTTACTTCATTATCCTTAAAAGTCTCTTTCTGTCAACAATATTTTTATTTCAACTTGCCAATGTTTTCTGCTCCGTTTAACTTATATCAATAAATTTTCTTCTGTTAAAGCCGGTTGCAGAAAAAATTACTAATATTTGGCAATTGGATTTTGACATTGGGTCTTAGTTTAAATACGGTGCGAGACCTGAATAACCCATCTCGTGGTTTAGGGGGTTTTGCCCGATCCTGAACTCAGGTATTATTTTACTGGTATTACACAAATAAATTTAAATGGTTCTTTGCCGTCATTTATGTAACTGTGTGCTTCTCCGACCGGGACGAATAACACATCGCCCTTGTTAACCCTGAATTCTTTGCCACCGCTTGTGACTCTGGCTGTCCCCTCTAAAACGAAAATCTCGTGCTGTTCAAAATCATGGGTATGCGAAGGTATCATTCCACCCGGCTCAATCTCAAATAACCGCATCGCATAACCACTGGCACCATCCTTTTTGGTAATCAACCATCTAATGGTTGTTTTAGTTGCCCCTGCCGTTGTCACCGGCTCGGGTCTTACATCTTTGAAATGTTTTATTGTCATAATTAAATATAACTAAAATAAAGAAGTTGTAAACACCGAGAATGTTAGTTCTGCCTGAGGCGGATTGCCTGAATCAGGTTCTCAAAGCAAGGCTTCTGTCTTGCCCTACAGCCCGATATGGCAGGAATTAGGTGATAGGGAAAAGTTGCCCGATTCGGGTATCCTAAACATTATACATATTTAACCCCATTTGGGCCCGTCGTCGCTTTCCGCTTAAGACAGATTATTCGGAGGCGATTCTGCCGCCGTCAACCACGGTATCATCTTCTTTAACCGCAATCAATTTAACACCGACGCTGTGGCGACTTTGTTTTCTGACATCAGCAATTTTTAATCTTAGCACCTGGCCGGATTTGGTGATTAAAATCACCTCATCCTTTTCTTTAACACCCAAGGCTTTAACTAACGGACCGGCCTTTTCTACAATCTTACCAGCAATTACGCCTTTGCCACCTCTTTTGCGTTTCGGGAAGGAATTGTATTCGGTCCGCTTGCCATAGCCTCGTTCGTAAATGGTCAATAACGATTCATCTTCTTTTACCACGACACCGGCAATCACTTCGTCCTTTGGTCGTAGACTAATTCCCTTTACACCAGCAGCGGTTCTGCCCATTGCCCGGACATCTTTCTCGGAAAATTTTTGGGCATAACCCAGACGGGTAAGTAAAATCACTTCATCCTTGCCCGAGGTGATAAAGGTATCAATCAACTCATCTTTGGGGGATAAAGAGATGGCGATGATACCGGTCTTTCTGGGATTGGAGAATTCGGCTAAAGAGGTCTTCTTTACTCTACCCAATTTCGTCACCATAAAGACATAGGCTTTGGGTTCAAATTCTTTTACCGGCAAGAACGAAGTTATCTTCTCATCCTTGGCAATGGACAAGAGGTTAACGATTGGACGTCCTTTTGCCTGATACGAACCTTCAGGAATCTCATAGACCTTTAGCCAATAGCATCGCCCTTTATCGGTAAAGAACATTATATAGTCATGGGTTGCACAGGTGATTAAACCTTCGGCAAAGTCCTCCTCGGATACTTCGATACCGGCCCTACCCACCCCGCCGCGCGATTGCCGTCGGTAAGCCGATACCGCCATCCGTTTGATATAACCCCGATGCGTAATCGTAACCACGACATCTTCTTCAGCAATTAAATCTTCAATTGATAATTCTTCAACTTTACCCGGGACAATTTCCGTCTTCCGTTCATCGCCGAATCGCTTCTTTAAAGCCAAAAGTTCTTCCTTAATCAATTCCATAATTGCCCGCCGCGAGGCAAGTAAACTCTTTAGTTTGGCAATCAGTTTTATTAATTCTAAATATTCCTCTTCAATTTTGGTTCGTTCTAAGTTGGTTAATCGTGCCAATTTCATATCCAGGATTGCCTGGGCTTGCAGCGCACTCAATTTGAATCGGGTCATCAATCCTTGTTTGGCGATTTCGGTATCTTTTGATTTTTTGATTAACTCAATAACTTTATCAATATTGGCTAATGCGATTTTTAATCCCTCCAGAATATGGGCTTTGTCCTCGGCTTGTTTTAATTCGTATTTGGTGCGTCGGAACACGGTATTATAACGAAATTCAAGGAATTGCTCGCAGAGTTCTTTGAGATTAAGGACTTTTGGGACATTATCAACTAAGACCAGAAAGATAATACCATAGGTTGATTGTAACTCCGTATATTGATAAAGTTGATTGAGAATTAATTCCTTATTTGCATCCCGTTTTAATTCCAAAACGATTCGCATACCCTCCCGGTCGGATTCGTCGCGCAGGTCGGCGATATCATTAATCTTCTTTTCCCGAACCAATTCCGCAATCCGTTCCAAAAGTGAGGTCTTGTTGATTTGATAAGGGATTTCATAAATTACTAAGCGGTCGCGGCCCGCCTTTACCTCTTCAAACCGAACCTTACCGCGCAGGACAATCTTGCCCCGACCGGTTCGGTAAGCCTCTAAGATACCATCCCGGCCAACGATTGTTGCCCCGGTGGGGAAATCCGGACCTTTAATATATTTAGCCAGTTCATCAATCGTTAATTTCGGATTATCAATTAATGCTACTAACCCATTGACCAATTCGGCGAAGTTGTGGGGCGGGATATTGGTCGCCATCCCAACTGCAATTCCAGCCGAGCCGTTAGCCAAAAGATTAGGAAACGATGCTGGCAAAACGCGTGGCTCTTTTAACCGACCATCAAAATTAGGCACAAAGTCAACCGTATCTTTTTCTAAGTCGTGTAAAAGTTCTTCCGCCAATGGGGTAAGGCGGGCTTCGGTATAACGATAGGCGGCAGCAGCATCGCCATCAATTGAACCGAAATTACCCTGACCATCAATTAAAGGATAGCGTAAGGAGAAATCCTGTGCCATTCGCACCAAGGTATCATAAACTGCCATATCGCCATGCGGGTGATACTTACCTAAGACATCACCAACCACAGTGGCGGATTTTTTGAATGGGCGATTGTAAAAAAGCCCGAGTTCATACATTGAATAAAGGATGCGCCGTTGGGCAGGTTTTAGACCGTCACGGACATCGGGCAAGGCACGGCCGATGATGACCGACATCGCATAATCAAGATAGGACTTTTTTACCTCGTCCTCAATATAAACTGGAACAATATTCGATTCTTGACGCACCCTTATAATATATTGAAAAAATGGCTATTGTCAATAATTCTTCCGTGAATATAAGTATTTAGATTTTAGAGACTTTGTGCCTCAGACACTTTTTGGGTTCTAAACCTAGTTTAATATTCATAGATTCATTCTCAGTTCGTAGTATTTTTAACTGGTAATTGACAAACCTAACGATTTGAGTATCTTCTTTTTAATTAATGTCTAAAAGTAGGGAAAAATTTTTTTCTTTGGTATTGTTACTGGCTATTTTCTTCAAAGCCTTAATTGCAAATGATGAATTAAATTTAATCCTTGATGGTATTTTTCAGAAGCAAGAAAAAATGAACCGAGAAATTTCTGATGTAACTTTTGATGTTTACTACACTTATCTTGAAACAAAAGATAATAATAAAATCGAAAAGAGCATAAAAGCCTGGCGGAGGGTCTTTATGCAAGAATTTGAAAACCAGCAACATAAATTCTTGGCTATGATAGAAAATAATCGCCGACTAAATCCTGCGGAAATGGAGAAAAATATCAGGGAATGGCGTAAATACGAAAAGATGATAAAGAACACCAAGCTCCCTTTTAACCCTAAATTTAGCGCATATTATAATTATTACCTTTCCGACAGTATTAATTATGATACGGGTAAGGTTTGGAAAATCGGATTTAAACCGAAGAGGCAAAAAGCTGGTTTGGTTCAAGGATTTGCCTATATTTTAAAACAAGACACTAATGTTATTCAATTAAATTTTGTTCCTGTTAAACTCCCGGCGATTTTGCGAAATTTTAAAATTCAAATTGACTATTCAAAACAAAATAGTTTCTGGTTGCCGAATAAATTTTCTCTGGAAATGGAGATTGTAGTTAAAATAATTGCAACTTTATATAAAAGGAATATTTATATTCAGGAAGAATATTATAATTACCAATTTAATCAAGGGATTGATGTTTTTGAATTAAAGTAAAGGAATTGTTGTGCTTGAGACAATTTTACTAACTTTATCTTGTTATCTTATTGGCTCATTGATGTTTTCCTTCTGGCTTGGTAAGATGAAGGGATTAGATGTCCGCAATTATGGCGATTCAAACCCGGGGGCAATCAATGCCTTTAAAGCGGGCGGTTGGCTAATTGGAATTCCCGGGCTCTTTCTTGATTACCTTAAAGGGTTTCTACCAGTTTTATTTGTCACACGAAATTTAGGTATTAACGATTGGAGAGCAGTTCCGATTGTAATTGCGCCGGTCCTTGGTCATGCTTTTTCGCCGTTTTTAAAATTTCACGGCGGTAAATCAATTGCTGTTACCTTTGGTATTTGGTCTGGTTTAACTTTATGGGAATGTCCTACTTTATTGGGCATAACATTTCTTTTTCTCAAGTTTGTCTTGAAAATTAAAAACGATGCTTGGGTAGTTTTAATTGGAATGGGGAGTTTGCTGATTTATATCCTTTTTCGTATGCCGAGTCTGGAGTTATTTTTCATATTCGGCTTGAACATTTTAATATTAGTGATAAAACATTGGCGGGGTTTGACATTAAAAAAATAATAGGACTATGAAAATTTTTTCTTTTGTCTTTGTTGATTTATTACGCATAATGATTTTTTTATTGGTCCAAGTGTTAATCGCTATTACCAATGCCTTTTTAATCAAACGGTTAGGGAAATTTCCCAAAGCAAAAAGACAACCCAAAATATCAATCTTAGTTCCAGCGCGCAATGAAGAAAAAACGATTAAAAATTGTATTAACTCACTACTGCAACAAAATTACGATAACTTCGAAGTCATCGTGCTGGATGATAATTCAATTGACCAAACTAAAGAAATTCTAAAAAATATTCAATCCCGACATTTACGCATCATTGAGGGTAAGCCCTTGCCCGCGAATTGGACTGGGAAATCCTGGGCGTGTCAACAACTTGCCAGCGAAGCAAGTGGGGAGTTAATTTTTTTTACTGATGCCGATACGATTCATCATCCGTCAACGATTGCCTATGCCGTTGATGCAATGGAAGCAAATAAGGTAGACCTTTTAACTGCCATCGTTCGTAATGAAGTCGTTACTTTTGGTGAGATGATTACAATTCCATTCCCAACCTATAGTATTTTTACTTTTCTACCATTAGTTGTTGCCTATACACTACCAAAATCCACTGCTTTTTCGGCAGCGAATGGTAAGTTTATGTTCTTTCGTAAAAAGGTATATGAACAGATTGGTGGGCATGCTGCAATTAGGAATAATGCAGTAGAAGATATTGAACTTGGTAAATTAATTAAAAAGAATGGCTACCGTTGGCGCCTGGTTGATGCCTCCCGACTGGTGTATTGTCGGATGTATCAAAATTTTTCCGAAGCGCTCCAAGGCTTCACCAAAAATTACTTTGCCCTTTTTGGTTACCAATTACTGGTGGCGCTGTTTGTTTGGCTCTGGTTGGCGTTAATCACCTGGTATCCTTTAGTTGCTATTACCATTCATATAATCGCAAATCGATACAATGACCAGTTTTGCTATGCAGTTGGTTCAATCATTGCGACTTCGTTTTTATGGCTACTAACTTCATTAAAGTTCAGTTTTCCCATTTATTTATTTTTGCTTTATCCCGTAATTATCACGATTACGCTATTCATCGGTTTGCGGTCAATGACGATGACTATTTTGGGCAGAACAATTTGGAAAGGTCGCCAACTACCGAAAAAGAAAATTCGTTTGATTTAATCGGTAAATCGACTTCGAAGGATACTGAATTTTACCTTCTCTATTGACTTAATGACCAGTTTATTTAATATTTTTATGGGCGTGGTCAATAATTCAGTATTCCGCCCAAGGCGGACTTGAAAGACCACGAAGACAATTTTCTTCTTGTTATGGAAAGCAGAAGTAATTCGAAAATTGAAATATTTCAAAAGTACAGATGAAACAAAAGTTTACGGAAATATTGACCAGGCACTTATTCGTTATCCGTTCACGGTTAACGGTTCACGGTAGACTGTTGACGGTCTTAATCTTATGTTCAATTAGTTTTGCCCAATGGGTAACGACCAGTATTGATACACTGACTGCCTCAATTACTCGCAAGGCAATCACGATGCAGGCTTTAGCAATTGATGATAATCAAACACTCCATGCGATATGGACGGAAAGAACCGGTTCGGGAATAAATTGTATATTCTATTCGCACAAGGCACCCGATTCTAATTGGACCGCTTCGGAGTTGGTGGCAGACTCAACGAATAACGACCCGGTGCTTGGGGTAGAAGTTAATTCGGGACGGGTTCATATCGCTTATACTCGGACTCTTAGCACCTATCCTGAACTTTTTTATGCCACCAATCAAACCGGTAATTGGGAAAGAATTCAGCTGACGACGAATGATGTCTATGACTGGTCGCCGACCATCGCGGTCAAAGGTAACCAAGCCCATATCGCCTGGATTACAATTGATTCTTTGGGTGAATACCGTATTGCCTATGGTATCTATTCATCAGGCAGTTGGCGAAAGGAAATCCTTTATGGCAGTCAACTGGGTGATTTTGGGTTAGGTGCGGCACCTTATATTGCCCTTGAGCCTGAAGGTATTCCGCATATCAGTTATCGCGGCGGAAATTATGGTGATTATCATATTCACCACGCCGAAAATCCTTTTGGCGACACAACTTGGCTTTATGAGATTCTTTACACAGTCAATGCCAACGATTTCAGTTCAGCACTTGCGGCAAAACGGAATGGCGAACTTTTCTTGGTTGCCAGTGGCAACGACGGTTGGGGATTCCCGTTCCGAACCTGTTATCTACACCGACCAGCCAATTCGCCGAATTGGGAACCCTATCAATTAATGACCGCTGATGCCAGTGCCACTTTGCGCGGTTTTGCAATGGATTCCAATTTTGTCCATATTACTTGGGAGCGGGTTAGCGGAAATATTCTAACTGAAGAAATCTACCATTGTTCTAATTACTTGGGTCATTGGTTCAATTCGGGTATTAGGCCAGATGGCCAAACCAGTTATGGGGCATTGGTCATTGATAATTGCCATCGTGGACACTGCTTGGTGGTTTCTGGTGCCAATATTGATTCGCAACAGGTTTATTGCCTCCATAGTGCACCGTTTACTGGTTTATGTGAAAACAAAAACAGCAAAATGCTTAAACTCAAGCATCGCGGTTCCTTTATCATTCATCCGCCAATTCAATTAAAACTATCCGCCTTAGGCAGACAAGGGTGCCGGGAAGTTTATGTTTACAATAGTTGTGGGAATCTAATAGCACGGATTCCGGTGCGAAAAGACAATACGCTATTTGTTAGCGAACATTTATTACCGAGTGGAATTTATATCGGTCGTTATCAACAATCCGTTTTAACATTTGTGATTGTAAAATAACCCAAATTGGGTCCTCCGCCATTTTTAACTGCAGAGACAAAAGAGAAATTTGCGGGATTTTGTTTCTACCGAATCGAGTCTCTCACCTATACAGGGTCGATTCGACAAACTCCATAGGTTTTAAAAAAATCTTTTTGGGGAGATAAGAAAGAATTCTCATCTCAACGCGGAGCGTTTGCCGAGAGAAACGAAGCAAATCCGCCTCAGGTGGATGGTTGAGTATTTTCCGAGTTCTTATATTAATTGACAAGGGACAAAACCATTTTATAATGGAAAGATGGATTTATTAGATAAGTTACAAGCCCGAATCGGCTTACAGATTCTCTTTGACTTTGATAATATAATTGAAGCGATAAACTTTGCCCAAGACCAAGGATTTAATACCTTAGAGTTAAACCTTAATAATATCCATTTCTATCAGCAATTAGCAAACAAAGACGAACGCTTGCGGATTTGTGAATTGGTCAAAATAAAGGCAATCAATCTTTTGTTCCATAGTCCAGAAGGTATTTCGTTCTTTGCCCCCGATGAACGAATGATAACCTATGCGCTGGATTCATTTAAAAGAATCATTGACTGGTCAAGTGAGATTTTGGCTAAGTGTTTAACCTTTCATTTAGGCTCCGACATCTTTTTTGGAATAACTGGGAAAAAGGTGCCAACCTATGAGATTTATCCTGATTATTTTCAACAACAGATTACAAAGGTTCTAACTGAAATAAAAAATTATGCCCAAGGCAAAATTCCGGCTTGTGTTGAGAATGTTGGCGGTTTCCGTTATCCCTTCGTCAGCCAAATTCTAAATGAACTCTTAGGTGATAATTTGGCTTTAACGATGGATATTGGGCATATCTATCGTTTTTCGGGTGCGGTGCGCGAAAATGAAATCAAATTCTTTTTTGACCACAAGCGATTTATCAAGAACTGTCATATCCATGACAATAATAGTGAATGGGACGAACATAATATAATCGGCGAAGGGAAGATTGATTTCATCCCTTATTTTAAGATGTTAGCCGATATTGATGCCTATTTAATCTTTGAGGTTAGACCAAAAGAATCAGCGATTGAGTGTAGGAAAAGGTTCCGTTCAATGATTCTGCCTAAACTTGGTCCTTTGTTATCCGCCAAAGGCGGAGACAACCGAAATACTACAGGTGGATAACTACCGATTAACACCAATAAGAAAAAGCAGTAGCACCGCCCGAATCGGGTCTTCTCTTATTTCTGAGGTTAAATGAAGGGCAAGGTCTTAGTCACTGGTGCCAATGGTTTCATTGGTAGCCATTTGGTTGAAGGACTCTTAGCCCGTGGCTATCCGGTGCGCGGTTTAGTGAGAAAGACTTCTAACTTAGAATACCTTACTGGGCTTTCGCTTGAACTATGTTATGGCGAGTTGACCGATAGGCAATCACTTTATCCCGCAGTCAAAGATATTGATTATATCTTTCATACTGCTGGTGCAACCAAAGCCAAAAACAAAGAAGATTATGCCAAGATTAACGAAAAGGGGACCGAAAATCTGCTGTCGGTCTGTCTTGAGCAAAACCCTAATCTCCTGCGGTTGGTTTACTTTTCCAGTTTAGCCGCCGCAGGACCAGCCGATGATGAAAAGCCTTTAAGTGAAACCAACGAATGTCGCCCAGTGAGTCTTTATGGCGAAACAAAATTAAAGGCGGAACAACTGGTGATTGAATATAGCCAAAAATTTCCTACTGTTATCTTAAGGCTACCAACTGTTTATGGACCGCGCGACCGCGAAGCCCTCACTTATTTTAAGTTACTGAAAAAGGGAATACGACCAATCTTGGGTGATTATTTTTCAGTAATCTTTATCAAAGATGTGGTAACCGCGGCAATCCTCTGTTTAGAAAAAGATATTAAATCCGGTGAAATCTTTTTTGTCTCGGATGGCAATTGCTATTCCTTTGATGAGATGGCAGAAATTGCCGAGCGATTGATTGGTGTTAAAACTTTCCGATTTCGGGTGCCAAAACCGATGCTCAGGATTTATGCTTTTTTCTTAACAAAATTCGCCAAAGGACAAAGTATAATCAATCCCGATAAAATTAAAGAGTTGACACAGCGGTGTTGGACCTGTAATATTAATAAGATAAGGGACGAATTGGGATTTTCCCCCCAGTTCGGTTTGGCGGAAGGGTTAAAACTGACAATCGGGTGGTATAAGGAACGGAGGTGGCTATGACTAAGAAAGACCTGCTTTTGCATCTTGAGGCAGTGGCTAAGCAGGCAGGAATAAAGGTGATTTATGATGAACTGTTGGGGCAGGGTGGTTTTTGCCGATGTAAGGACCGATATTACCTAATCCTAAACGCTCGGTTGTCACAAAACCAAAAGATTGATTTAATTACTCAAGCACTGGCTAAACTTGACCTAACCGGTATCTCTTTACTGCCCGAGGTGAGGATACTCTTAGAGCAAAAGAAGGCGACTGAGAAGAAACCAGATGAAATTTTGGCTCCTGTACTCAACGGTCGGTAAGAAAAGAGAAGCCCAGTTAATTGCCCGGCATCTTCTAAAAAAACGGTTAATCGCTTGTGCCAATATCTTCCCAATTGATTCGCTTTACTGGTGGAAGGGTAGGATAGAGCATAGTAAAGAGTATGGGATGATTTTTAAGACCAGTGCCAAAAATTATCTAAGGATTGAGCAGGAACTCTCAAAAATCCATCCTTATGAGTGCCCTTGCTTAGTAGCAATTGACCTCAAAAGGGGAATAAAACCCTATTTAGATTGGATTTTAGACTCTATCGGACAAAGAGAATAAAACACCCAAAACAGAATCCAGTTATCCGCCTTAGGCGGATTAAAAGATTACATTTCTCTGCTTAAAATCGTATTTACAAGCACACCATAATTGTGCCTAATAGGCACATAAAAATCAAACCGAAATTTCTTCTAAGTATTTGATATTTGAATTTTTATATTTAATTTTCCTCTGGGAGGGGGTACCGTCTACGGGGCGACCCCGTAGGCGACCCGGGGAGTGACTTCGGGAGTTGCCTCGTAGGTTGCTTCGGGGGTTGCCTGGAGAACTGCTTCGGAGGTTGGTTAGGGAGCGACCTCAGAGGCGACTTCGGAAGCGGGCTGGGAGGCAACCTGGGAAGCAGGCTCGGGGACTGCCTCGGGGGTTGCCCCGTAGGCTACTTAGGAGGCTGGTTCGGGGGCTGGGACCTGCAAGAAAATTTTGAGTTTTAAATTGTCAACTTCAAAAAAGTTGGAGTAATGTAGGACAAGCCCCAACGCTACAAAACCTGTGTTTATCTGGGTCAATCCGTGGTTTCCATTCTCAAAAATTAAGTTCGGTTGGTCAATCCGCCTAAGGCGGAGACCCTTTACCTAAATGGGCTCGGGCGGATAACGGAATAAACTTTTGACTTGACAAACCCTCATTTTTTTGGTATAGTATTATTTGTTGGAGCAGGTAAACCTTTTTATTACACTGGGGAAGCGGAATAAGGTCTTCCGCATCGCCCTGCCAATTTATCTCTTATATGCAATTTTGGGAGTTTTTATCCTTTGTTTAATGTCGGGCGTTGCTTCATTT
>Ga0123519_10001833_pt1 | contig 36262 bp, 28 predicted proteins | sample YelNatPaOPRAMG02_FD_87396 | JGI IMG/M metagenome (GOLD analysis project Ga0123519, IMG submission 87396) | Hot spring microbial communities from Yellowstone National Park - Yellowstone National Park OP-RAMG-02 (version 2) | ecosystem: Environmental > Aquatic > Thermal springs > Hot (42-90C) ... | reverse complement strand
GACAGTACAACAGAGTGTGCGATACTACCGTGGATGGCGGTTTTCAGGTGATGCAGGAACTGTTGAACCTGCAAGAGCCCCCCACTGCGGCTCTCTGTTTCAACGATGTCACCGCGTTTGGCGCGATCCTATGTTTGTGGTCCCATCGTATCGTTCCGGGGAAGGATTTCGATGTGATTGGTTTTGACAATCTCTCGGACGCGGAACTCTTTAGCCCTTCTCTCACAACCCTCTCTTGTCCACCCCGACGTATCGGTTTTCGAGCATCGGAACTTCTCCTGGAGCGTATCGAGAATCCTGGAAAGAAACAAGAATCGGTTATCATCGCCCCTGAACTGGTCCTCCGTGATTCGGCTTGAGTTTTGTATTGACAGAACCGCATTCATGCTAGACAATACAATCACTACTTTCAATCCAAACCCTCCATTCTATGAACTAGGATGTGATTACCGAGGAGGATGTCCCTTGCGTTTGCGTAAAGAAATACTCTTACTTACGGGTCTCTTTCTTTTTTTCGTCTCCCCTTTTCACCTAGACGCTCAAGTAGCATCATCGGTGTATGTTATCGAAAGTGTACAGTACCATATCGAGGGAAGAACCTGGGAGTATGCCCTGGCGAAGAAGATCGATTTCAAACTCGGGATGACCTTCCCTTCGAAAGAAGAACTGGAGGATTTCTTACAGGATAAACAGCAACTTATTTTAAATCAGCGGGTCCTAGCCGAAGCTCGAATCACCTACACAACCACGCCCCGCACGGATGGAAGTACGGGAGTTCACGTGGATGTGTTTACCGTAGATACTTGGAATCTCATCATTTTACCCTACTTCAAATTCGATTCCAACAAAGGATTGCTCCTGAGTATCCGCACGAGGGATTTCAATTTTCTAGGTTCCATGGAGACCCTCAAGCTTGATCTGGACTATACGATCACCACTACGAAGCAGAACGAGTTTGGCCAGACCCTGGAGTTCAAGGTTCCCTTCCGCCTCCTGGATCGGGATTTCAAGGTTGGGCTTGCGGAGTCACTCACGTACAATGCGGATGATGATACCTACAATTTCAGTTCGGTTGTTTCCCTGGGAATGGACATATCCTTTCTTCAGCGTATTTGGACTATCGGGGTATCCCAGGGATACTTCTACGACGATACAGACTTCTATGGGGATAAGTATTACTATCAAACCGTACTTTCCTTTGGGACCGATTTCGAAACACCCTTTACCATAGGAAAATGGAATCATGTCCTGTACTCTCCCAAGGTATACGTAAAGGCTAATTATCGGCCCGATAGAGAGTTAAGTGAAGAACGCCGTGGGTATGGACCTGGCTTCTACCATGAGGTAAGTGTCGAACGTATCGACTGGTTGGGAAACTTTCGCAATGGGGGAAGTTTCTCTATAGGGAACGATCTGTACTTTAATGTTCCAGAGGATGAATGGGAACGAAAGATCACCTGGTCATTGATTGGGCATCGAGCGTTCGGATGGTTTCAACTCTCCGGGAGATTCAGCGGGTTGTATGCCTTCGATAAGGACCTGGGAATCAATCCTGATGACAATCTAGGGGCTCCGATCCGAGGTATCCTGGATGACCGATTGGTGGGGAATCTAGTTTTCTATATTAACACAGATCTTCTCCTAAAGATGTGGACCTGGTTCATGGACCCCTATGTAGAAGTACAGGCAGGTCCATTCTTCGATTACGCATTGACCAAGCGGAAAGATCGGGCACTAGATTGGAAGAACGATAGCTGGTATGGCGGGGGATTCCAGGTGCTGGTATTCCCAAGGTTTGCTCGGAGTCTCTATATCCGTGGGTCCATTGGGTGGGACCTGGAGGCGGTGTTAAAGGATCATCGGTTGACAGGTACTTCCCCGAGGGATGGGTTCAAGAGGTACGAGATTTTCATTGGGTTGGGGCATCATTATTGACAGTGAAGTACAGTTTCAGTATGATACAAGTGTCTTGGGGGTGTAGCTCAGCTGGCTAGAGTACTTGAATGGCATTCAAGGGGTCACGGGTTCAATTCCCGTCACCTCCAAAAAAGACGCACATGAAAGTAGATCCTTCTACAGAACATACCTTTCCTTCCGGTGACATGGATCCAGAGATCGCCGATCTAATCGGACTTACGGAAGATGAAAAGGGGGAAGGTGCACCAGAGTTTTCCTCCCTTTTCGAGGAAGAAAGGAGTTCTCTAGAAGGAGAGGGGGGCTTAGATTACAAACTTCGGACCTTTCAACGGCCCCCCTCCCTTCAAGGCCCGCCTCAACCGCTATTCGAAGACAAGAATTTCTACAAAATCATTCTTTCCGGGGAGGGAGAAGTCTCGCAACGGATCCATCAGTACTTCAGTGCGTTCTTGAAGACGCAGGATCCGCAGGAACGAACGAATCTCCGCAGTCGGATCATCACTGCACATTGGGAATTGGTAGGTAAAATTGCCCTGAAGGCCGCGTCGAATCTGCCGTTGCCAAGAAAGGTGTTTTTGCGGTATGGGGTACTCCTTCCCACTGCCCTATCCCCGGAACAGAGGACGATGCTCTGCAAGGTAATCTGGGAGAACGAAACAGGCGAGCCCATCTATTATGTAGACGAGTGGTTACATGAGGTCGCTACGGGCAGAATAGGGGCTTCCGCTCAGGATGAAACGAAGCTTGCCCAAAGGAACGAACGGCAAAAAATCTCTACCCTGGTGGAGCGAGCGAAAGGAAGGTTCGACGCTCAGGTCGGTTTGATTCGAACGGTCAACGCTGAAATGGAGGAGCTGGAAAACCATCTGGCCGAGCGAGTGGTAGCTCTGCGCAAGCGGGATGTACGTCCCGATATAAGCGGGCTCAAGCTTTCCTACTCAGAGACCCAAAGGGGTTTCTTCACGGAAATCAGTGAAATTCTCCGCCGCCTTTCTGTACTAAGTAAAGATCTTGCGCGATACCACACGGAACTGGATTCCCTGAAGGAAGCGTACGAAGAAGCCCGGAAGAGGGAAGAGGAAATGGGTGAAACGGCGGTGGTAGAAAATAAGGTAATCCTGGAAGAGGTAAATACCATCCGCCAGATGGCCAAGATGTGCGTAGGAAGACAAGGGAATCATTTCCCCATTCTCTTGAAACAGTACCTCCGCCCGAACCTGTCGGAAATAGGAACCCGGGAAAACGTATTGAACCTTTTGGCGGATATCGAAGCTCTGGACAGCGGCCTTTTCCTTCGAACCTTCAAGCAACAGACGAACCGTATTGTCCCCTATGTTCTTTTGATTCCCTGCTACGGGGATATCGGCGTTTGCTGGGAACCTTTCGAGCGCTTCAATCGAGCCTCAGGCAGGGGGAGAATCGCCATTCCCATGTATCCGAAGGATCTACGGATCGCCATTGCCGCCGCCATGGGAGACTTGCGCTGGCAGATGGCCAAGGAAAAGGCCCAGCATTACTGGATGGAGGAAGGGCTGACTGGCTGGTACTACCAGTGGTTCACCGAGAAAAAGATGAAAGGGGATGTGAGGGAAAGTTTCATTCAGGATTATATTCTGTGGATTACCAAAGAAAGTGAAGGAACCCAGAAGCTCGATCGGGAAGTGCGGGATATTTTCTGGAGATACATACCCTTCCCCCAGGAAGTAAAGGAAAAGTTGAAAACTCGGGGGTATGTATACGCAGAGTTGTACAAGAAAGACCAGAACCGAGCCATGTCGGACGGGTATTGAAACATCTACACTCTACTGAAGGATCAAACAAACGGACATAGTGGAGAAGCGGACCTCATAAACAACCGGCATGGCCGCTGTTTCAGGGGTAATTCAAGGGTTTATCTCTTCCCTGGTAGTATCGGTGATGATCAGGATTCTCCCTTCTTTCAACAATTGTCTGTTATGGGGGCGGGAAAGAATCCTGTACCCATCCTCCCGGGAAAGAAGAATATCCGTAGGATACTTACCGAACAAACCTATCGCAAACACGCGCAGGGGGTTATATCCAATCCTTTCCAGGAAGGGGCGTTCGTCGAAGGAACTCGAATAGGCGGCAACTCCCCATCTGCTCAGATAGGCGGGGTCTCCCATAGATAAGAGGAATACGGGTTCCATCGGCTCCATGAATAATTCGGGGAAGAGGGCTGGTTTCAATCGGGTGGCTCGACGCTCTCCGAAAAAAGGCAATTCTCCTTTGGCATAGATGATTATACCGGTAAAGTTTGCCGAGGGTACCCACTGGAGAACGTGGGGAACTTCCATCGGTTGGGTGTGCTGGATGAAGAGGGAGCCGAAGACTTCGAACAGGGGAAAGCGATACTCCACGGAGACCGGCACAAGAGAGGGGGAATAACGTGGAAGAGCCGGCTTGCCTTTCGAAGCGACCCCTAGAACCTGGGCCGCAAGGGTTTCGGATCGCTCAATACCTTCCCCCAGAGTCTTCTCCGAATCCACCTGAAGGGTAGCGACACTGGAGGCAAGAATTCTGGGCAGGTTTTGTTGGATCCGCTTTTCCATTGCAGTCGTGGCGGCAGGTGCATTGGGTCCAGAGGGAAACTCCTTCCCTTCTATCTCGAGAGAGAGGATCTGGTTCTGCCAATCGATCGTTGCTCTCCACGTTAACGGAGATTCCTGCCCGGCTAGCTCTCCACTATACACGGCAAAAGCAAGGCTCAGAATCGTGGAGAGGTATTTTATGGGCTTTTTCACTCGCCATCCCATCTTGACCTTCCCTTCGGCGTTTTTTCAGGGCACCTTGAGGGTGGTTCCCGGATGAATCGGATCTTCCATTCGAAGGTTGTTTTCCCGAGCCAGCAGGTCTACCGTTGTTCGGTGTATCTGAGCGATGCTCCACAGGCTATCCCCTGCCTGAACGATATAGATGTTGGAAAAAGGTTTGGGGGAGGGAACTTCTTGACTGGAAACGACTATAAGCCGTTGGAACGGCCCCACATCTTTCAATTTCGGTATAAGGAGTTTTGTCCCTATCTGGAGAGTTTCAGGCCGTACTCCAGGATTGTAGTCCAGAATCATCGACAGGGGAGGCCCAAAATGGTGGGAAAGATCGTACAACGTGTCTCCAGGCCCCACGGTATGAACCACAAAATCCAGGAGTCGATTCTTCTCATCCTTCAGGAGGGCCTGCACTTTTTCTTCGTATTGCTTCGGTACTTTCAATGCGTAGTTCTTCGGTGGAGTGATGGGGAATTGCAATTCCCGGTTCCCCACGAGTAATGTTTCTAGCGGGATATCCGCCTTTTTTGCCAGCACCCGTAGATCTACAGGGTAGGAAAGATCGATCCGAACCCATTGTATCCCCTCTTCCCAATCGAGGGCAAAGCCTTTTCGCCCCCAATAGGAGGCATATCGAGCTACCGCGAGGAATCGGGGAATATAGGCCCGCGTTTCTCGGGGCAGTAGTCGAGCCTCTGCGATTCTCCAGTAATCCTTCCCTGGATTTGTTTGCATCACATAGAGAACTCGATTCAGCCCGCAGTTATATGCTGCCAGGGCGAAGAGCCAATCCTTTGTATATCGATAGTTCAAGGAGAGCTTCTCTAAGGCTCCTATGGTGGATTTCCAGAAATCCCTCCGTTCATCTACCCATTCGTTTCGTACCATCCAGGGATTCATGCTATCTGCCATGAATTGCCAGATTCCCAGGGCTCCCTGGGGAGACCGGGCGAAGGGGTTATAGAGGGATTCCACGATGGGTAGGTAAAAAATCTCCGGAGGAAGCCTGTACTCTTCGATCTTCTTTCGGATGAAGGGTGCATAGGGTTTCGCGCGTTCCAAAGCGATTCGTATGCGAAACTGATCTTCGGCAGACCCGAGAATCCGTTTGTAATTTTCCTCCACTACGGGTTCTACCGAGAAAGCGGAAGAAAGGACTTCAGGCCCTCCATGGTACTGTCTGACACTGGCGATATCGTAACTGAGGGGAATGTATTGGGAACGTTCCGCTGATTTAGGGTCCTGTCTTGTAGTAATAGCGGGAAAAAAGTGTTCGGGGACTCGTTCCTGTTCTCCCTGGCAATACCACCCCTCCCAGAGGAAGAAAACGAGGAGGAAGTGACTCAGAGCTTTTCGCCGAAGAAGATGCCGGCCCATTCCCATCTCCCATGGATCGAAGGATCTTGAGGATAGTTGATTTTTCGGAAGTATAGGTACCAGGTAGCTATCCTGTAGGTCCAACCCCACGTTTCAAGGTATGCTTCCCGGGCGTTGGAATCGATATCGAGGGTATCGGCATACCGTACAATGGATCCCCGAAGGAATGTCCCAATATCGAAAGATGCCTGGGCGTAACTCTCCGATTCGTCCTGCTCCCAGGACATGGCAAAGAAATTCACCTGAGCCCGTAGATTCAGTAAGGCTCGAACATCCTTCTGGTCGATGGCGGTTTTGATTTCTTTCACGATCTCGTCCAGGCTCTCTCGGGTCCATCGTTTGTCCGATGCATGGAAGGCGAGCAGGCTGGATACCTGTCGCTGGGCTTCGGGGTTTTCGGGAATCACCGTATCGGGATACTTGAGGAACTTGTTGTACATCTGTATGGCTTGTTCCCATTCACCGAGGGTTTCATAGGTTTTCCCCATGTAGTAGAAGGTAGAGCCTGGATCCAGTTGATTGGGAAAACGAGCCTGCATCTCTTTGTAATAGTTGATCCGATATTCACCCTCTTTGGTAAGACGAATGAGTTCCTGCAGGCACATGAGATGGATGGATTTACCCTGAATGAGTAGATCCGGATGGTTCTGCAGGATCCGGTTGTAGTAGTATGCGGCAATGGGGAGAGCATTTTGGTCATGGTAGTTCCGAGCTACCTGGAAGAGATAATAGGCATTGAATGGGTCTTTCGGGTGCTTCTCCACATAGGAGGTGAGGAACACGTTCATTCTGTCCGGGTAGCCAGAAGCTTTTAGATTGTTGGCAATCTGATTCAGGAGTACGAACCGGCCGGCATCCTCCTTGGCCCCCCCTTGGAGCAAGCGAAGAAGTTCCCTCGTTTCTTTCACTTTTTCGGGAGGTCCTACCAGATAGTAGGAATCCTGGGAGGAGCATCGGGCAAAGAGAAAGAAAAGACTTATCGACAGTAGACTTAGAACTCTGCCCTTCATGCTGGGGGGATTGTACAGGGGAGAGATAAGGATTTCAAGACCTGACGCTGGAAAAACGGGTTTGGATGCCTTACACTTTGGGCTATGAGCGACTTCGATGTGGTAGTAATTGGGGCAGGTATGGGGGGCATGGTGGCTGCCAATTATCTTGCCTCCCTCGGAATAAAGACTCTGGTGGTGGAGCAAAGTCACCATACCGGAGGAAACATGTCAGGGTTTACCCGAAAAGGGTATTACTTCGATGGGGGAGACCAGTCCTTCGAAAGCTTGGGGATCGTGTTTCCCATCCTGGCGGAACTGGATCTATACGATCGGTTCGTATGGACCAAATGCCGCTATCGGATGCAGTCCGCCGATTTTGATTTCTTTATCGACTCTTTCGACCAGGTGGAGGAGGCCCTACAAACTGCATTCCCGGAAGAAAAGGGAATCAAGCCCCTTTTCAGAGAAGTCCGAAGAGTTTCCCAGTTCATCGATACCAACTGCACACCCTGGGAGTTCCCCCTCATTCATCACTTTTCGTTCAAACATCTCCTCAAACTTCTGCCATACCTTCCGAAACTTCAACGGTGGCTCAAGTTTTCCTACAGGGAAAAGGTCTGTTCTTTGATTCGGAATCCCTACCTACGAAACTGGTTTACCCATATCGGATATTACCGTATGCCTTTCATTTTCTTCGCTGGCTTCTGGCACCTATGGATGAAAGATTACTGGTACCCACAGGGGGGCATGCAGCATTTCCATGATCTACTGGCCCAGCGATTCATCCAGGCAGGGGGTATGTTACGGTTGAACACCCAGGTCACCCGTATTGAAAGCGATTCCGGCAAGGTCACGGCCCTCGAGACTTCCGAAGGGGAGCGTATCTCCGCAAAAAGGTTCATCTATGGGGGAGATTACAAGAGGCTCGTGTGGGAGTTGACAGAGCCTACGCTCTGGGAAAGCGGATTTCGAGCAAAAATCAAGGAAGCCCGCTTGACCGAAGCGATCTTGAATGTGTATCTCGGCTTACGCAGATCTCCCACCGAAGTTGGGGATACCCTCAAGGCTCCCCATGTATTTTATTTCCCCAATTACCAGGTGATCTTTCCTGATCAGTTTTCCCCCAGGGACGTACATCGATCCATGTGGGTAGCGTTGAACCATTTTGGGTTGGATAATCCGAATGCTGCCCCTCCCGGACAGACCACGGTAGTACTCCAAACCTACAGTTCCTATTTCTGGGAAAATTGCTGGTTGAACGGTTCCTCTGCCTACCCGCGGAGTACCCTCTATCGGCAATTCAAAAACGAGATCGGTATGCATCTGGTAGAAACCGCCGAACACATTCTGCCTGGATTGAAACAGAGCATCGAGTACTTCGAGGTAGGGACTCCCCTGTCTTTGGAGCGTTTTACCCTCAATACGGAAGGCTCCACCGGAGGGTGGTGCTACGATACGGAACTCTCTCCCGTGTTCCGGTTACCCGGTCTGAACTTGATTCACACTCCCCTGTCCAATCTGCTTACCTGCGGCCATTACAGTGTATGGCCGGGAGGGGTGATATCCGCCTGTCTGAGCGGGAAAATCGTAGCCAACCTGACAGCGGGCAGGAAACCCTTCGCACCTTTGAAGCTCACCGGCTAGAATCCTGGGATGGCTCGGTACACCTGGTACGTGGTATGTCTCTTTCTCTGGGGTGCGATCGAATCGTATCCTCAATCCCTCTCCCTACCCTACCAGGTGGGAGATACCTACAAAATCATCGAAAAGCATAACTTTCGTAAATGGGAAAACGGTAAGTATCTAGGTGCTGTGTATCGGGAGATTCAGGGCGCTCTCAAGAGAGAACCACGTTCCCCGGAAGTCCAGTTTCAGGGGCGGTTCTACCTCCTGGAGCAGAGCCAGCAGGGAGGGGTATCCAGGAGTCCGAAAATAGAAGCCTCCTTCCCCGCCGTACTCCTTGTTTCTCCCTATGGTACCATCCTTTCTTCCACGGCGGACCGGTTCCCCACCATGCGGAAGTTTCCCCTCTTGCCCCAGGACCTAAGGGAGGGATTCCGTTGGCAAGAGGTGGCCGAACGGGTACTGGATCCGGATTTCAGTGGGAAAGTCACCCTCGTACCGGTGCTGGTGGATTATCGGTACGAGGGGATAGGGACATATCGGAACGAGGAGGGACACAGGATCTCGGGAAAATATGCGGTGAGGTACAGGCAGGCCGTGACGGAACTACACGATCCGGACCTGCAAGAGGTACAGGGGACCCACGACGTGGCGATCTTCATGTCCCTTCAGAAGGGGGGGCTCCGGTTCATTACGGAATCCTTCAAAGAAGAGTATAGGTACAAAACAGGTAGATCCCTACGCCTGGAGGGCACGGTGGCGACCTTTTTCGAGGGAGTGGCACCGCTGGATATCAATCGGATCGCGAAAGCTTTTGGAATTCCCCCGTCTACCCCCGCCCCGGAAGCGGTCCCTGTTCCTCCAGTGGCCCCCCGCACTACGGGGGATCCTGTACAGGGGTTTGCCCCAGAAACGAAGTTGTCCACCGCATCTACTGAGTCTCCCGTAAGTCCACGCACCCTCCCGGATGTAGATCTGGAAGAGAAGCCGGAGGGACTTACCCTTACCGTAAAGAATCTTCGTTTCAAGCCGGATTCAGCCGAACTTCTTCCTGAGGAAAACTCGCGACTTGCGGCTCTCGCCGATGGGTTAAAGCAAATCCCCCAGAAACGGTTTCTCATAGTGGGGCACACGGCTGATGTGGGGAATCCAGTGGTTCAGAAAAAGCTTTCCCTCGAGAGGGCCAAGGCCATTGTGGATGCCCTGGTGAGGATGGGAATCCCCCAAGACCGGTTCCTCTACGAGGGCAGGGGGGCTGAGGAGCCTATTGCGCCCAACACGGATGAAAAGGGGAGAGCTCGAAACCGGAGGGTAGAAATCACGATTCTGGAAAAATGAGGAAGATGAGACTAGAGGAAGATGAGAACTGCGGAATGAGGCCCCCTCCCTTGCAAAGATCGATCAATCTTTATAGGTTTCCCCTATGCATGCACACATCCATGAAACTCCCCCACAAATTATGGTGGGGGAAGAGGGGTCATTCGCCCATCATACCCTGCACAATCGGTTCCCGGAAATTATCGGTAAGGTGATTGACCCTCTACCTCCTCAGAGCGAGGAACGCAAGGCTCTTCATTCCCTCATCCGGGAGATTCCCGAGGGGCGGATCCTCGATCCTTTCAAGGCAGGGCTTTTGGAGGAAGAGGAGTTCCAGCGGGAAGAGCTCTTGGATTGGAAGAGGGAAATCCAGGCCTGGGCAGGATCCAGATGGATCGATTTGCCCTTCTATTTTGCGGAAGCCTATCTGTATCTAAGGATCCTGATCGCTAGAGGGTACTATCGTAAAAACTCACCCTTCTATCGAAAGGATCCCTTCGCCCCACAGAAGGAAGCTGAACTGCAAGGGGTCCTACAGGAAGCAGCCTGGGAAAAGACCCTCCAACGAGCTTCGGATCCCTACCGAGCACTTCTCCTGATGCTGAAAGGGAACAGGGTAGATCTTTCCAACTCGACGATTGCACATCATGGGCGGAAACGGGTACACCACGATGAATCGGAAGACCTCTTGATAAACCATCTGGAGATCCTGGCCGAAAAAGTCGAGCAGTCCCGAAGGATCGATATTGTACTGGACAACGCGGGTTCGGAGCTGATCTGTGACCTACGCTTTGCCAGCGTTGTTTTATCTAGAGGGAATAGGAAGATCCTCATGCACGGGAAGGCGGCGCCTTTCTTTGTCTCCGATGCCACGAAGCGGGATGTGGAAGAAACGATCGAAGGGGTTTCAAGAAGCGAGATCTTTGGTTCATGGGGAAAGCATCTCAAGAACTTTCTGGAATCGGGAACCTTGGAGGTGCGGGATCATTACTTCTGGAACGGTCCCTGCCACTTTTCTTCCCTGCCACAGGAACTGAAAGAAGAGTTCGAGCAAAGCGATCTGGTGATCTTCAAGGGAGATGCGAATTACAGGCGATTGCTAGAGGATCGAAAGTGGCCTTTTTCCACTTCGCTGGAAACTCTCCTCTCCTGGTTCCCTGCGAGTCTAGCAGTCCTGCGTACCTTGAAGAGCGAGATCCTCGTAGGGATCCCCGAGGAGAAGGCAGTGAGGATGTTTGAAAAGGATCCATCCTGGTTATTCGATGGGAGGTGGGGGATCGTACAACTGCTGGAACATAAAAAGTAAATTCAGGTTGTAGATCGAAAAAGGTTGATATATGATGGATACGGAGGGTCCTATGAAAGCCAAAAACTTGTTTGGAGTACTCGTTCTCGTGTATCTGGCGGCAGTAAACGTTATGGTTTTTGCAGGAGGAAGTTCGGAAAAGCTTCCACCCAAAGTAGTCGTCGCAAAAGAGGACGAATACCTTTCCCCTGCCTCTTCACCGGGAGTCAAGGATACGGTAACCATCAAAATCAGTATAGAGCCCGACCGGCAGAACAAGATGGTGATCAAGGAATACCGGTTGACCATCCGGGATTCCCAAGGGAAGGAGGTTCGGGTCTGGCAGAACAAAGATGAGCGAGAACCTGGATTCTTCGCCCGGCTGTTCATTGCCCTCGGATTCATGAAAAAACCTGAGTTGGAAGTTCCCGAGGCCATCACCTGGGATGGGAAGGACTCCGAGGGAAAACTGGTTCCCGATGGGACCTACACGTACGTGCTGGAGGCCTGGGATGATGGGGGAAATCGGGCAGAATCGGAGCCTCGAAAAATCGTTGTGGACAATACCCCGCCCTCTGCCCAAGTCAGTTTCGAATATACGGTATTTTCTCCCAATAACGATGGGAGAAAGGACACCCTTCCCATTCGGGTAACCTCCAGTAAGGAAGATCGGTGGAAAGCGGAAGTTCGGGACAAAGAGGGGAAAGTGGTAGCTCAGGGGGAATGGCAGGATCGACTACCAGAGGTATTCTACTGGACGGGTCAGGATGAAAAAGGGAACCTGCTTCCCGATGGGGTCTACACGATCACCCTTTCTGCCGAGGATCGAGGGGGAAACACTTTCACTCTTACTACCCCGCCGGTGACCATCGACACTCGTTCCCGGGCATTTACCCTGGGTATCGACTACCCATTCTTTTCGCCCAACGGGGACGGTGTTCAGGATGTGGTAACTATTACCCCTTCGGGTCTTGTAGGGGATGGTTTGGTCGAGGCGGTACTGGAAGTGGTAGATCGGAATGGGGCCGTGCGGAGAACCGAACGAGCCACTCCCCCCTTGCCCGCCTCGGTGAAATTCGATGGGAAGGATCAGGGGGGAACAATACTACCCGATGGATCCTACACTATTCGGGTGACAGCAACCTACGAAAACGGGACAGTAGCGACGGCCCAAACGCAGCCGATCGTTCTCGACACGAAGCCTGCTCAAATCCAGATCACCGCTACCACTCCTATCATCTCGCCTAATGGGGACGGTAATAAGGACGATGTCACCTTCAGCCTTTCGGGTGGGAAAGAAGGCTTCTGGAAAGGGATCGTCTCCGATGAGGCAGGGAATATCCTGTTCAGTTACGATCATGAGGGTTCTATTCCCGAGACTCTCTATTTCAACGGAATGGGACTCGACGGCAAACCGATTCCCGACGGTAAGTACGTTCTTTTCATCGAAGGAAAAGATCGGGCGGGAAATCCCGGAAAATCCAACCGCTTTGTCATAGAGGTGGATACCCGGCCCACTACCTTAGGGGTGGGAACTGACCTGACTGCCTTCTCTCCCAACGGGGACGGGGTAAAGGACAGGATCGCTATCCGGCCGATCCTGCATCAAGGCAGGGAGACAGAGGCATACCGGCTTCAGATCAAGAATCGAGAGGGAACGGTGGTGTGGACAATCGAAGAAGCTCGCGCAGTACCACCTGAAATTTATTGGGACGGAAAGGATGCGGGAGGAAAAATCGTTTCCGATGGATCGTATACCGCTGAGCTAGAGGTCTCCTACAGAAACGGGAATCGGCCCCGGGCCATTTCCGCTCCTTTCGAGGTGGATACCCTCTATCCCGAAGCCACAGTCCAGATTGCAGAAAAAGAGATCAAAGCCGCTCCCAACGGAACCGTGAAGCCCATCACTGTAACGCAACAAACCAGCGAAGAACCTTCCTGGGTGGGAGAGTTTATTTCGGTAGGCACGGGTCAGGCAGTATTCCAGCAGAGTTGGTCGGGGAAAGCCCCTTCCTTTGCCTGGAAGGGGGAAGGATTAGGGGGAAAGCCCGTACCGGATGGAGTGTACCTCTACCGGCTCACCGGGGAAGACCGGGCAGGAAATAGGCGAACCTTCGAAGTGAAGGATCTACGGGTCAGTTGGCTCCGGCCCGAAGTGAAGGTGGTACCCCAGCTAGAGGTCTTTTCTCCTAATGGGGATGGGGTGAAGGATACCCTTGCTCTCGATCTATCCACCACTGTAATCGAAGGTGTCCTGGGATTCCGGCTGGAATTATTGCGAGAAGGAAAGAAAGTGGCTGTATGGGAGGAAAAAGGTCCCCTTCCTTCGAACGTCATCTGGGACGGGAAAGATCCCGAGGGTAAGGTGGTTCCAGACGGTACCTATACGGTTCGATTGGCCGTGCAGTATGAGGGGGGTGAGGTTTTTGCTGACGCTCCCATCCCCATACGGGTAGACACCACTCCTCCCCTTGTAACCCTGGAGCTTTCCCCGGTTCCCTTCAGCCCCGATCACGATGGCCGGGAGGATACCCTGAAGGTTCAAATTTCGGCTAAAGACGAGAGTGGTATAGAATCCTGGAGTTTCAAGGTCTTGGATCCCAACGGCAGAGAGTTCCAGGCTTTGGAGGGGGAGGGAACACCCCCCGCTTCCGTGGAGTGGGATGGATACTCCAAAACAGGAGACCTAGTGCAGGCGGCTACCGAGTACCCCCTCCAGTTCGTCGTAACGGATAAAGTGGGGAATGCGGCCAAAGGTTTGGTGAAGATCCTGGTGGATGTCCTCGTGTATAGGGAAGGAGGGAAGGATAAGATCCGGGTGGCCAACGTTCAGTTCGCTCCCTGGACTACCGATTACCTCAAATGGAATCCGGAAATCACCAAGACCAACGTGGCTTCCATCGATCAAGTGGCTGCCATGCTGAAGATGTTCCCCAAGTACCGGGTTCGATTGGAAGGCCATGCCGTCTCGGTCCTCTACTACGACAAGGAAGCTTCGGCGAAAGAGCATACATATGTGCTCATCCCATTGTCCCAGAACCGGGCAAAGGTGGTGAAAGAAGCTCTGGTCCAGAGGGGTATCGCTCCTGAACGGATAGAAACAGAAGGGTATGGTGGTTCCTCTCCTCTGGTACCTTTCAGTGATCTCCAGAAACGGTGGATCAACCGGAGGGTCGAGTTCATCCTTCTGCGCGAGTAGGGGGATCAAAGAGACTGATGAGGGGACTCCTTGAGCGAGCGGTGCAGTAACCCTCGGTAGAGGAGTCCTCCTTTGTAGAGGGATGTGCGGTTTCTCCCTTCCTGTTTCGAGCGGTAGAGAGCTGCATCTGACTGGGTAATGAGGGATCGAGGTGTGGCATCGATCCCTGGATGTAGGTAAGAACATCCGAGACTGATGGTAACGTGCAGTTCCTGCCCTTCATACAGAATCGGTATCCTTTCTATCGTGGTTCGTATGCGCTCCGCGATATCTATCAGTGTACGGAGCTTGCAGTCTGAAATGAGAAGGATGAACTCTTCACCCCCGAACCGGGCCAGCACGTCCTCACTCCGGACAAGGTTTTTCAGGATCCTGCCCAATTCAATCAGCACTACATCCCCAGCCAGGTGACCGTAGGTATCGTTGAACAACTTGAAGTGATCGATATCCATCAGGATGATGCCCAAGCCCTTGCCCCGCCTCCGGTGTTTCCCCAATTCTTCTTCCAGCCGTTTGAGGAAATAGGCATGGTTGTACAATCCTGTTTTCGAGTCGGTGATGCTGCTGTAGTGATGGAGGATGTTCTGTAGAGCAACGGAAAAGAAAAGCATCACCTTTTCGATATATTTTCTCTCCTGGGGAAGGTATGGACCGGGAACTACCTTGCTACCGAAGAGGATTATCCCATATACCCCGCCGATCCCGCGGATGGGATACAGCACTTCGGGTGCATAGTGTTCTTTCAGGATCGTCTTGATGGGCAGGGGGATCTGGGCTTCGATCTGTGGGAATTGGATGGGCCCCCGGTAAGGGGAAAGGATGTTTTTTATGGAGAAGTACCAGTCTATTCCTGTAAACACCACCGAGGGTTTCAGGTTCCGAAAAAAATAGGGGGAGAGAGTGGAGGAGAGGGGATCCTCTATGAGGAAAAGGAGGGTGGAGGGGACGAATCGATCGAGAAAATTGGAAATTACGAAATCGATAAGGCTTTCCGGGGAGTTTCGGGAGTACATCTCTAGAACTTCGCTAGTGAATTTTTCCGATTCCTTCAGTTCCTTTCGGAGTTGTTCCAGTTCATCCCAGACGCCCAGTTCTTTCAGTAGATCGAAATGCTTGAGTTCTTCGGTCTTCATGTGAGGGCTTCCTCATCGAATCGGTACTCAAACTTTCTAGGGATCATGATTTCCTGTACACATTCCATGGCGTAATCATCCGTCATTCCGGCGATATAGTCGATTACAGCATACCGGAAGTCCCCATCGACCTCCCGGTAGAAATGAGCCATCTTGGACAGATAGTCTCCAAACCGGATGGCTAACCGATTGTTCTCGCCCCGATAGGCATGAAAATCTTCCCCGTACCTGGCAAAAATATGCATCAGGTAGGAATGGAGGGTTCGGAGAATCCGTTCGAAATAATCGTGGTAACTGGTAAGTACGGGGCCTTCGTAGATGGTGCGGTAGTTGAATGCCTTCAGGGTTAGAACCGCTTTGAACACGGTATCGGAGAATCCGATCTTTCCCTCCCGATTCGCTTCGAGGATCATGTCGTTTACCAGGGTATTGATGATCTCGCTGTTGGAATCCCCCAGTACCCGAACGGCATCCTTGGGAATCTGGTCTTTACGAATAATTTTCAATTGGAGCGCGTCCTCCACATCCCGGCCCAGATAGGCCACCTTGTCGGCCATACGGACCACACAGCCTTCCCAGGTAGCGGGATACCGATCCAGGTTCGTGAGGGAGGAAAGGTCCTTGAGGGTGAAATCGGGTACGATCCGTTGTTCATACTTCTCTCCGCAGTGGGTGGCGATCCCATCCCGCACGGCGTAACTGAGGTTCAGTCCCCGTCCATAGTTGGCCAGATGATCCACCACCCGGAGGGAGTACAGTTCGTGATGGAACTCCGGGAAGGAGAGGCCCCTCTCCTGGATGATGCTTCGGAGGATCCGTTCCCCCAGGTGGCCGAAGGGAGTGTGCCCCAGATCGTGGCCCAAGCCGATGGCCCACGCAAGGTCGGAATCCAGGGAAAGAGCCCTGCATATGGTGGCCGCTATGGTAGAAACATGCATTACGTGTTCGATGCGGGTACAGATATGATCGTTCTTCGGAGCGAAGAATACCTGAGTCTTATGCTTTAACCTGCGAAAGGGATAGGAATGGATGATGGCGGTGGTGTCCCGGAAGTACACTCCCCGAAGATCCACAGAATCCTTTGGTCTGGGGCGAAGACGTTTCTTCAACTCTTCCAAAGGTAGAGGATTCTGGAAGAACAAACTTTCCATATCGTCCTACTATACACAGGATTCTTTATATTGCATAGGAGGCATTTTTATTTATTGCCAAGGCGTTGACAGCAGACGCCACCGATGATACAAGGGCCCTATGAACTACCGATATTCCGTCTGTAACGAGATGTTCGGTTCCCTGCCCCTGGAAAAGGCCTTCGAGCTCTTAGCTTCGGAGGGGTTTCAGGGAGTGGAAATTGCACCATTCACGGTATTCGGGAATTTCAGAGCATCTGACATAGAGAGGGGGATTCGTACCCTTCAAACTGCCCTCACCCAATCCGGATTGACTTTCGTGGGGTTCCACTGGCTCTTCTTGAAGCCCGAAGGGCTCAAACTCCTCTCCGAGAACCCCAGGGAGCGGCAAAAGGCCTGGGGACACCTGAGGATCCTTACAGAAGCGGCAGGAGAGTTGGGCGGGGGGGTGTTGGTGTTGGGGTCTCCCGTGCAGCGATCCACGGGGGGTACTCCCAAAGAAATGGCAAAGCAATACTTCCGGGAGGCTTTGGTGGAGGCTGCCGAGGAGGCCCATCGGAATGGATCGATCCTTCTGCTGGAAGCCCTGCCCGCTACAGCCACAGACATGGTGAACACCCTACAGGAGGTGTATCAGTGGGTGACGGACATCGACCATCCGGGTCTCTCGGGAATGTTCGATTTCCACAACACGGGGGACGAAACGGAAGCCTGGGACACTCTGATTCGAAAGTTTTTCCCCATCATTCGGCATGTGCATTTCAATAGCAGGGAGGGCTCCTGGCCCTTGCCTGATCAAGAGGGCCAGGATCCTGCATACCGATCGGCTTTTCGCATGCTCAAACAGAACCATTACACTGGATGGATCTCGTTGGAAATCTTCACCGTTCCAGAAAAGGTGAGGATTGTCCTGCAACATACCCGGGCATTCTTACGCAAGGTATGGGAGGAATGAATGTACGTTAGCGCCTTTGCCGATGAAGCGGCGGATTCTTTGGCAGATCAGATTCGGGCATTGAAAGCTCTGGGGCTCGAGCATCTGGAAGCTCGGAGTATCGAGGGGAAGAACATTCACGATCTTCCGGAAGATCGATTCGAGGGTGTGGTGGAAGAACTAGGCAAAGCGGGAATAGAGGTGAACTGTTTTGGCTCCACCATAGCCAATTGGGGAACCTCCATCACCACGCCCTTCGGTGAGACGCTGGAGGTGGCGAAACGGGCACTGAAGCGGATGCAGAGGCTCCATACTCCCATGATTCGAATTATGAGCTATGCCATCCTTCTGGACGAAAAAGGCAGAGCGTTGGAAGATCAGAAGGAGGAGGAACGGTTTCGCAGGTTGCGGTACCTCACCTCGTTCTTTCTCGATGGGGGAGTGACGCCTGTGCATGAAAACTGTGCCAACTACGGGGGCATGAGTATCGGGCATACCCTTCGGATGCTGGAACAGGTCCCCGGCCTGAAACTCGTGTTCGATACGGGGAATCCCCCTCTTACCCGGGATTATTCCAAACCGTACCCGTACCCCATGCAGTCTTCTTGGGAATTCTACCAGGCTGTTCGCCCTGCCATCGCCTATGTACACATCAAGGATTCCTATTGGAAAGAAGACACCCAGGAGGAGGTGTACTGCTGGCCGGGGGAGGGTAGGGGAGATGTCCGCAGAATCCTCGTGGACCTCCTTCGAAACGGCTATGACGGAGGATTCTCCCTGGAACCCCACATGCAGGTGGTGTACCACGATCCCTCGGTGACTGCTCCCCCGGAAAGGCGTTTGGAAACATTTTTAGAATATGGGAAACGGTTTCTTGATCTTCTTCGTGAGGTACAGGCGGAGGTGGGCACTTCCCCTAAATCATCCGTTCCCGAATCTCGGCGCTGACATAGTCCAGAACCGCAACGGTTACGGCAATAAACCATACGGCGATACCCGCTGCCTGATAGTCCAACAACCGTACGTACTGTAGTAATACGAATCCTACGCCTCCCCCTCCCACCATACCGATGATGGTAGACATCCGTACATTGATATCCCAGCGGTAGATGGAAAAGCTGATGAAAGGACTCACCATCTGGGGAATGACAGCGAACATGATAGTCTGCAGTTTGGTAGCTCCCGTAGCCTGCACTGCCTCTATGGGGCCGTGGTCGATTCCCTCGATGGCTTCCGAGTACAGTTTCCCTAGGGATGCGATGGAATGAACCGTTAGTGCAATCACCCCCGCAAAGGGACCGAGTCCCACCCACACCACGGCAATCACGGCCCAGATGATCGGTTCAATCGATCTCACAACGTTCATGATGAACCGCATGAGGTAGTAGACGCTCATCCCGATCCAGGAACCATGCATGATGTTACGAGCGGCGAGGAAACTTAAAGGAATGGCAAACACGATACCCAGTACGGTAGCCATCAGCCCCATCACGATGGTCTCCACCATCCGGCTGACTATCTCCAAAAAAGGGGTACTGGGTTTCAAGGGGCCTACCGGAAAGACCTGTTGGGCTTCCACGTAATGGATCAGAGGACCTTTGGCCGCTCCGGGGGGAATGATGCTGTAAGGAATGGGAAGTTTTACAGAGAATTTCCCTTCCGAATCTGTCTGAACCGAGAGGTACTCTCCCCCTATGCGTACCTGGAAGCGGCTTCCGATGGGGTCTTCCCACCAGATGTCGGTCTTCGTATTTGGCTCGAACCCGGATCCATACAGGGTAATGATGGTTCCGGGCTGGGGTTGCCCTTTTTCATCCAGTTTGGAGGAAACCCCCACGGTAGGCTCCGCATACACGTAGGGTTTCCCGGTTTGGGGTACGGGTTTCCCCGGGGGGGTCCCTTCTCCTTCGAGAATTTCTGCCCGGGCGGAAAGGACCCGGGTGTCCCGGGCAACGGCAGCCTTCCAGGGCCAGAGTACCCGATTCAGGGGAGTCATGGCCTTGTTGAAATCCTTTACCATCCGCGGAAGGTCGATTTCGCTGATCTGCCATCCCAGTACGAACAGGAGAAGGCTCAACGTGAAGAAGAAAGATATGAGTCCCCTCGCTTTCCTTCCGGTACTTGGATGAGCGAGTTTGAGGGTGTCGAGGATCCCCAGAATCCAGAACAGAGCCGCTAAAAGGAGGACCAAAGTTACAAAGGTGGGGCGACGTTCCAGGGAACGGCGAACAATTCCCAGGAGGGTCGTTTCCCGGGGGGCCAGTAGACTGAACCGCCAGTACGCCATCCCTAAGGCTGTGAGAAATCCGGAGAGGGCAAAGATCCCTCTCCGCACCTGCCCCAGAATTATCTGGCCCAATCCAGGGATAAAGAGGGAGAAAATCCAGGCAACCCTAACCATCCTTCGTTCCTCCCAGCAGTGAGGGGGGGGCAATCCGTTCCGCTTCCTCCCCATAGACTTCCTTGAATTGCGCATCCGTCATGCGGCGGATGTCTTCCCTCGATCCTTCATACACCAGTTGCCCTCCCCTGAGGCCGATAACCCTGGATGCGTACCGCTGTACCAGGTCCAGGTAGTGGAGACTGCAGATGACAGTAATGCCCTCTTCTTTGTTCAATCGTTCGAGGTACCCTAGGATGGAATGGGCCAGCACCGGATCGAGGCTAGCTACGGGTTCATCCGCCAGGATCGCCTTGGGCTGTTGCATCAACGCACGGGCGATTCCTACCCGCTGTTGTTGGCCCCCCGAAAGCTCCCGTGCCCGTTTGTAGGCCATCTCTAAAAGCCCCACCTTCCGTAGAGCTTCCTCCGCCCTTGCATAGTCTTCCTCGTTGAAACGGTAGAAAAGGCTCATTGCAGGGGACACATACCCCAACCTGCCGGTAAGGACATTCAGCTGCACGGTGAGGCGTGGCACGAGATTGAACTGCTGAAAAACCATTCCGAAATCTCGACGAATGTTACGGAGGGTTTTGGTGTCGGCCTTGGTTACATCCACTCCCTTCCAGAGGATTTTCCCTTCGGTAGGTTCTATCAGGCGGTTGATACATCGGAGGAGGGTGGATTTCCCCGCGCCGGATAGACCGATCACTACGAGGAACTCCCCCTCCTGCACGGAAAAGCTTACATCCCGCAGGGCAACGGTGCCATCGGGATACACTTTCGTAAGGTGTTGGACTTCCAGCATGGCCCCTCGGGTGAAGGATTACTTCACAAAAGAGGCAGGATTGACCCCTGCGGATTGAAGGATCTGGCGGAAAGGATCGTAGAAACTGTCCCCCAGAGCTTCCAGATCGTCCCAGTTGTAGGCCTGCCGCAGGGCTTTCTTCCCTTCTTCAGTCTTGGCGATCTTCAGCATGGCGGAAACGATTTTCTTTCGCATGTCTTCCGGCATGGCGGGGGAGAATTGGATCCCATCGTTCGGTACATCGATGGTAGTGGCGATTACCACGACCTTTTCCATCACATCCGGGTTGGTTTTCTGGATGTTCGTCCGGGCATCCACGAAGCAGGCACCCGCATCGGCGTCTCCCCGGTAAACGGCGGAAACTACCCCATCGTGACTACCCGCATCGAGGATTTTAACGTCCTTCTCTAGATCGATCTTGGCAGCCCTGAGCATCAGGCTGGGGATGATCCATCCTGTGGTAGAAGTGGGATCCACCCGTGCGAAGACCTTGCCCTTGATGTCCTGTAAGCTCTTGATGCCGCTGCCCGCGCGGGCGATGATCTGGCCGTTGTAGGTGGTTTTACCCCTGCGGACTGCGATCAGTTCCGCTTTGGCTACCTTTTTTTCTGCGGCAATGATGTAGGCGAACGTGTTGAGGGAGGCCATGTGGGCAGAGGGGGGATTGCTTGCCAACGCTTCGATGGCACCGCCGTATTCCGTGGGGACCAGCACTTTGTAGAAGTACCCCGTTTCTTTCTGAAGAAGGTCTACCATGGCTTTGGCGCCCGAGACGACCTTTTGGGTATCGCTGGAAGGAACGAAGGCCCAGACAATGGGGTTCTCTTCCGATCCGAGGGGTTTGGCTTCCTTTGCACCCGAAGCAGAAAGGAATCCTGCCAGCACAAAAAATCCCAGAATAAAAGGAACCAGTCTTTTCATGTTTTCCTCCTACGATTTAGCGGTTTTCTTATTGTATAGTATTGTATCCCATAACTGCCCAATGGATCAACAAAAATGGTAACGCCCTTGCCTTTCCCAGGGGTTTGAGGGTACCCTCTTGAACCGTGAAGTTAGGAAAACAGCCGCTCTACTACGAGAAACCAGACCTGTACGAGGTTGAAGCCAAGATTCTCTCCCTATCTCGTCGAGGGGACAATCTGTTGATCCTCCTGGACCCCGACCCCTTTTTCCCCGGCAAGGGCGGACAGCCTGCCGACCGAGGATGGGTAGGGGAAGTCCCCATCGTGGGGTTTGGATCAGAAAGTGATGATCCCGAGGAGTCTAAGGGGCAGACTCTCTATCCGTTGGTAGATGCGAAAGCCTGGCAGGAGGCCTATCCTTCCTTCGAGATAGGTACTCGTGTGGTATGCCGGATCGATGGGAAACACCGGCAGGAATACCGGGAACAGCATACGGGGCAGCATCTGGTGTCAGCCCTCCTCAAAACCCTTTTTCATATAGACACGGTTTCCGTCCACTTCGGTGAACAAACCACTACCATCGAGGTAGCCCAGGGGACCCTGCCGGAAGGGTACAGGGAAGTGATTCAGGAGGCTGCCAATCGGAAGATCCTCGAGAATCCAAGAGTTCGTACGTATTGGATCGATGGAAAGGAAAGCGAATCCCTCACGCTCCGTAGAACACCCGAGATTTCGGGGCCCTTGCGGGTGGTGGAGATCGAGGGCGTGGATCGAACCGCCTGTAGTGGTATCCATCTGGATCGTCTTCATCCCCTTCGGTTGGTTCTGATCATAGGAGAGGAACGCATCCGGGGAAGGATCAGGCTTCATCTTCTCACCGGAGAGCGGGCAGTACGGAGGCTTGCGCAGGATGAGGAAGTACTGTCCGAACTGCGTACCCTCTGTACAGCAGGTACGGAGGATTTGCCCAGGGTGGTGAAAGGTCTCCAGGAAGAAGCGAAATCTTTAAAGCAGCGTATCTCCACATTGAAAAAGGAGTCCTACTTCCTCAAGGTAAAGGAATGGCTGCAAACGGCAAGGGAATTGCCTTGTACAGGGCACAGGCAGGGAGTGTTTTTCTCTCTCGATCTAGGGGAGGGGGAGATGGAGGACCTTCGATTCGTGGAAGAAGCGTTCCTCTCCCAAACCCGGGGGGTGCTTCTCCTTGGGTTGGTCCGCAGGGGGAAGGAAGGTGAGTCGGTGGCGTTTCTGGCATCTCACAATCTCGAAGCTTCCGAGGGGAATCCCCTGCAGGGGCTCGATCTTCAGAAACTGGTTGGGCAAGCCCTGAAACAACAGGGGGGTAAAGGGGGAGGAAGTTCCACTCGAATGCAGGGATCCTTTCCTTCGAGGCAACAGTGGGAAGCTTTCAAGGAGGAAGTTGAATCCCGTTTACGGTAGGCAGCGCCTCTTGGTAGAGCCCTGCGCTCACGGGGCAATCCGTTTCACGTAGATCAGCCGATCGTCCCCCACACGGTAGAAGTCCTTGATCCGTGCCTCGAGGGTATACCCGTTTCGCTCGTAGAAAGAACGGGTAGGAGCATATTTTTCCTGTGAAGACGTTTCGATGATGATCAACCTTCCGTTACCTTCTTGAACTCTTTTTTCCGTGAAGAGCAGCAACTGCTTGCCGATTCCGGAACGCTGATACAGAGGGTCTACCGCGATCCAGTACAGGTCGAAGGTTCCTTCCGTGGCTGGGGTAGGGCCATAGCACACGTACCCTGTTGCCTTTCCTTCTCCCTCGGCGGTGTACAGGATGTAGTCTTTTTGTTCGGGATGGTACAGCCATGCATCGATCAATTCTCGGGCTACCTCTATCTCTAAAGGGGTGAACATGCGGGTCCTGTGGAGGATCTCCAGGATGGGCGATCGATCTTCGAGCGTGAAGGGCCGGATACGGATGGGGGTCATGGGGAAACCTCCTTTGATTGTAGATTGTTATGGATCAGGATCTCCAGGAACCGTTCATAGGGGATTCCCGCCGCTTTCAAGGATTTGGAGAACCCCGCTTGAAGGCTGATATCGGGATTTGGATTGAACTCCAGCACAAAAGGCTTCCCTTCTCCATCGAGGCGGATATCCACCCTTCCGTAATCTTTTCCTCCCAGAATCTCCCAGGTCTCCATCGCCAGGGTTCGTAAGGCTTTGCCCAACTCTTCGTGTACAGGCGCGGGACAGATGGAGGGGGTTAGCTTGTACTCCGGGCTATCCTCTATCCACTTGGCCTCGTACGATACGAGGGGTGATCCCTCTTTTCCGAGGCCTTCTAACGAAATTTCTGAAATCGGCAACGTGCGTAATTCCCCCTCTACCTCCAGGAGACTCACGCTGAACTCACGACCAGGGAGGAACTCCTCGATGAGGATCGGCTCGAGATAACGCCGGTACAGTTCCCCTGCCACCTGGTTGAGGCTTTCCGTATCCCTCACCACGTTCCGCTTTCCGATGCCCAGACTGGCGTCTTCCTGAGCGGGTTTTACCAGCAGGGGAAAGGAAAGGGGAATGTGATCGGCAACAGTACCTCCCCTGTATACCATCCATCTGGGAGTGGGGATCCCGGCAGAAGAGAGAATCCGTTTTGTCAGATCTTTGTCCTGTGCGATTCCGAGGGTTTTTGCGGAATTCCCCGTGAAAGGGATCCCCAAGAGCTCCAGTAAAGCGGCCACATGCATCTCTTTTTTCGCATTGCCCCGGAACCCTTCACAGAGATTGAATATCAGAAGGGGAGGTGTAGCGAGGTCATGCACGAGCTTCCGGATGTCTACCAGGGGATAGCGAACACAGGAATGTCCCAGAGTTTTTAAATGGGCACAGACAGCCTCGACCTCTTCCTCCACGGCTGCTTCAGAAATCAGATCTTTCGATGCTTTTCGGGGTTTTTCCAGAACGGCATTGTACAGAACCCAATAACTCCCCATGGGGGACACTCTAACGGTAAGAAAACTCTTTCGCAAGGGGGAATAAAAAGTGTTTGACGGCAAGAGGATTCGGGTTTACACTATTTGCACGGTTACCGGTGGAAAGGGGGATTTTCCCACGAGGGGGGATTCCCGGAGGTCTAAAGGGGTAAGGAGAGATCTTCTCTCCTTTTTTTTTGCATAAGACCTTCCCCCTCAGAGCCGAAAATGTAGACAGGAGAAGATATGGAGAAATATGTGCTTTGGGGAAGCCTGGTACTTTTCCTTGTCTCTTGCCAGACGGAAGAGCTCCAACGGATGAAATCGGAAAACGAGTCCCTTCGAAAGGAACTTTCTGTATGTAAGAACGAGGAGACAGAACTCAAACGAAAAGAAAAAGAATTGTCGGAAAAGGTTGCCTCCCTGGAAAAGGAGATAGGAGAGTTGCGAGATAGGCGGGATTCTCTTGCGAAGGATATCGAAGCCCGGAAAACCAGGATAGAACAGCTGGAACGAGAGCTCGCTTCCCTGAAAGAAGACCACCTTTACCTGAGCAAAGTCTTGGAAGAACTTCGGTTTACAACCCAGCCTATCCGCGAGGGGAAACCCCCGGTGGAAACCGGACAGAAAGGGATGGAAGGGAGGAGCGGTCTTGTAAAGATCGATCAACCCGATGGGAGGGTGGAATACTTCGATGCGAGTTTCTCCTCTCTGGAAGGGCAGGGTGTGTATCTCTCGATAGAAGAGAAACGGGACGGAACTCTCTCCCTCTACTTGAATATTCAGCACGGGTATTGGGTTGTACGGAAAGACTACACAGTGATGGGTATCGCTCTTTCCAAGGGGGGTAGAACCTTCCCCATTCCCTACACCGCAAAAGACGTGCATGCGGTGGAACAGGGAGGTTTCCGAAAGGAAATCGTCAGACTTCCGGTGAAAGGGAAAATCCTCGATATATTGAAGGAACTAGCTCAGGGAGAGGGTGAGATTCATCTTCTGATCGCTTTTCCCGATTTTTCCCGGGATCGAGTTCTTTCCCGCCAAGAGGTGCAGGGGATGGGAAACGTGTACTATGCGTTTCGCGAGATGGGAGGATCCTTTTAGGGGAATCTTAGGGTTTGATCTCCCCCTGGAAGGCAACGGCGATCCAGTGGGAAGGATCGGCCATGGACTTGTTGATCAATCCTAAAGCCACTCTGTCGGTCAGTTCCGCCACCAGATACCCTTTCCCCTCGAAGGAGAATCGTGCTCCTTGCCCACCCACATCTACCGCTGCCATGGCATGCTGATACGTGTGGGATACGAGGAGAATGGCATCGAATCCCCAGTGTCGAAGAATCGCCACGTAGAGGAGAGCCCGACCGTCACAATCCCCTGTGGCTCCTAAAGCAATCTCTAGAGGCGAGGCAAGATCCGAAAGTGTGGATTTACGGGTGTAGGAAAACCCCTGTATCCAGGAAAGAAGAGCCCCCGGGTACTGGTCGCGGGGAATCCCCTTCTTTGTATAGTAGGACAGTAGGGTTTCGGCCAATGGTTTCAGCCGGAGGTGGGTATCCCGAAAAATCAGCTGGTAGTACCGTTTCCACGCTTCGGGAAAGATGGAGGGGTTACGGGAATACTTAGCCAGGATCCTTGCCTCTCGTTCGATTACCACCGAGTTGGCCTCGATTTCTCCTGACCCCACCTCTACATACAACTTCGTGCCGTCTACGAGGATTTCCTTTCGGACCAGTTGGGGATCGGGAAACTCCCTATAGAACTGGCTGATCGGACCCGGTGCATTTCTAGACTCCTCCCCCGGTGAAAAGCTATCTAGGAGGGAGAGGAGGAAGTCGTGGTATTCGCCATAGGAGGGTTCTGAAGCGAATGCGGTTAGAAGATAGTCGAGAGATTCCCCCTGGATTCCCACGAAGTATCCACGAGCTTTGTATTTCCCCGCCATAAAGGTATAGTCTGCCAGTGTTGCATCCAAACCATTGAAGAGAAAGGGAGCCGCATCCCCTCGTGCCTTGAACTTTTCTTTGGCAAAGCTGAGAATATCTGTGGCCGTGGCAAACCGGTCCCCGGGAAAAACTGCTATCTGGAACACCGCCTTTCGCTCGGCGTCGGTGAATGAAACCAGGTTCGGATCCTTAGCATCCAGTACGACCCAGCCAGGCGGGAGATCTACCGAATACCCATAGAGGGAAACGAGTACCCCCTCTGCCCAGGAGTATTCCAGTAGAAGGAAAGAGAAGAACAAACGGATTAACCACTTCTTTTGCATACCCTAATCATCGACATCGATACAGTCGAACATTAAACTAGACACCTTCGGAGGAGGCACCGCTGGATGCTTGGCTGAAAAGGGGCGTGCCTATGGAAACCTACTGTCTGGAAACGACGGATGGATTGCTCCATCTCTTTACGGTTCTATCCAAGCAGGATAACGAAGTGGAATGCGAAGCGATTCATACGGACGGTTTCTTCACCATCCGGATCCATCAAACCATCAACGCCTGCCTGTGGGAGCTTTTCTTGAAAACTGGCATTTTCAAACATTTGGATTCTCTTCCTTTGCTTTAAAGGGTTGAAGGGTGCATTTGTCATTTTGCCTGTTTCGTATTATTTTAAACCATCATGAGTATACCTTCTTATCCAGACTTCGCTCCTATCGATCTATCCATGCGACCAATCCTGCATCCGAGGCTTTCCATGCTGAAGGATGGAATATCCGAGTTTACCTTTGCGGGACTATACCTTTTCCGCCACACCTACCGGTATCGGGTTTCGTGGTTGCCTAACCAAACGGTGGTAATTTCGGGGGAGAAGGAGGGGAAACGATTCTTCATGTTGCCCTGTGGGCTTCCAGAGGATCAGGCGCTAGTGGACGATCTATTCCGAAACCACGATTACCTGAAAAATCTTTCGGAAAGTGACACCAATGCCAGTAGAGTGCAGCTTGAACAGTGGGGGTACACGATAGAAGAAGATCGGGACAACTTCGATTACCTGTACCTTCGCGAACACCTGGCCACCCTTCCCGGAAAGCAGTACCACAAGAAACGGAACCTGGTGAACGCTTTTCTCAACAACTATCGGTATGAAGAGCGACCGATGCGGAAGCATCATCTGGAGGATGCCTTCTACGTGCTGGAGGAATGGCGCAAGACAAAAACGGAAGAGGGGGATTACCAGGCCGCACGGGAAGCTCTGGAACTGATGGATGTGCTGAATCTGAAAGGATACTTGTACTACGTAGAGGGAGAGCCTGCGGCCTATACGTTAGGGGAAGCCCTGGCTCGGGGAAGAAGCTTTGCGGTACACTTCGAGAAGGCTTTGGACAAATACAAGGGAATCTATCAGTTCGTGAATCAGGCCTTCGCTGCGGCATTGCCGAAATACATCCTCTACATCAATCGGGAGCAGGATCTAGGGGATCCCGGATTGCGCCAGGCAAAGATGACGTACCGGCCCTGCGGTTTTGTCAAGAAGTATCGTGTGTATCCTCAAAGGCCCCTTGCCTAAGGGTCGATTCTTCGATATCCTACAAGATCGTGGGCCCCACTAGTCATTAGCTACATTTTTGTAGCTTTCTATTGAAAAAGCAACTAAATTGTGTTTTTAGCTGCTTTTCTATTTTCATGGTGGGAATAGAATTGTGGATTTTGGATACTTATGGCATGGTTGTTGCATAATTTCATAGGAAATCAAACTTACAATTTATTCTAGAGGAGAAACACATGTCCAAGTCTGCCATCGATTTTGCCAGTACTCCGGTGCCCAGCATCTATGGGATCAATTCCTTCAACGATTCCGTCATGCGGGAGCGTCTTCCCAAGGGTATCTATCGGGAGTTGAAACGAGTCCAGCAGGGGGAAACGGAGCTGACTCTCGAAGTAGCGGAAGTCGTTGCCGCTGCCATGCGGGATTGGGCAATCGAACGGGGAGCTACCCATTTTACCCATTGGTTTCAGCCGTTGACGGGCTTGACTGCCGAGAAGCACGATTCTTTCATCTCTCCCACCCCGGATGGCCGGGTAATCATGGAGTTTTCCGGCAAAGAGCTGATCAAGGGTGAGCCGGATGCCTCCTCCTTCCCTTCCGGCGGGCTCCGCTCTACCTTCGAGGCAAGAGGCTACACCGCATGGGATGTAAACACTCCCGCCTTTCTGAAGGAAGACCAGACGGGGGTAACCCTCTATATCCCCACGGCTTTCGTTTCGTATACGGGAGAGGCTCTGGACAAGAAAGTGCCTCTTCTCCGATCGATGGAAGCGTTGAACAAGCAGGCCCTTCGAGTGCTCCGAGCATTGGGAAACACCACATCCAAACGTGTTGTGACAACTCTGGGCCCTGAGCAGGAGTATTTCCTGGTGGAAAAGGCCCTGTTCGACAAGCGTCTGGATCTCATGTTGACGGGCCGAACTCTCTTTGGGGCCATGCCGCCCAAGGGTCAGGAGATGGAGGATCACTATTTCGGATACATCAAAGAGCGTATAGCGGATTTCATGCGGGAGCTGAACTATGAACTATGGAAGCTGGGGATCTCCGCTAAAACCCAGCACAATGAAGTGGCTCCCAACCAGTTCGAATTAGCCACCATCTTCACAACCGCAAGCATAGCCTGTGACTGGAACCAGTTGGTGATGGAAACCATGAAACGTGTGGCTAGCCGGCACGGCCTGGCGGCCTTACTCCATGAAAAGCCCTTTGCGGGGGTCAACGGATCGGGGAAACACAACAACTGGTCCATTGCAACCGATGACGGGATCAACCTCCTAGATCCAGGGGACAGCCCCCATGAGAATGCCCAGTTCCTCCTCTTCTGTATGGCGGTACTGAAAGCCGTTGACACCTATGCGGCCTTGCTTCGGATGTCCTGCGCCAATAGCGGGAACGATCATCGTCTCGGAGCCAACGAGGCTCCCCCTGCAATCGTATCCATCTTCCTGGGAGACAGCCTGACGGAGATACTGGAAAAACTCGCAAGCGGCCAACCTGTGGAAACTCGCAATGGGGGCAAACTGGAGATCGGCGTGACAACTCTGCCCAAGCTCCCCAAGGACCTCACAGACCGGAACAGAACATCACCCTTCGCATTCACAGGAAACAAGTTCGAGTTCCGTATGGTGCCTTCTTCGGAGAGTGTCGCGGGACCAAACGTGGTGCTCAATACCGCTGTAGCCGAGGTGCTTTCCCAATTTGCCGATAGGCTGGAAGCCGCCTCCGATCCCCATCGGGAAGTGGAAAAGATCGTAAAAGAAACCTACCGGGCTCATAAACGGATTGTGTTCAACGGGAACAACTACGCTCCCGAATGGATAAAGGAAGCGGAACGGAGGGGACTACCGAATATTTCCAACACGGTCGAGGCACTTACAGAGATTGTCAAACCCTACACCATCGAGCTTTTCACGAAGCATAAGGTTTTTAGCCAGCAAGAATTGGAGTCAAGGTACGCGATTTACATGGAACGGTATATCAAGCAAATCAACATCGAAGCGAAGACGATGATCAATATGGTGAACAAGCAGATCTACCCCGCGGTCCTCTCCTTCATAAACGATACGGCGGATACCGTCGCCAAGCTCAAACAGATCAGCTCCTCATTCCCTCTGGGTGTGCATGAGACCTTCTTGAAAACCCTGGTCGAGGAAGCAGCCCTCCTGAAGGAAAAGACCTACGAACTGGAGACCCTTGTAGCGGAAGGAGGGGAACACCATGGCGATCTCCTTTCCCATGCCCGGTTCATGCGGAACAAGGTGTTCGCGGCCATGGCTACTGTTCGTCACCATGCGGACAAGCTGGAAACGATGGTAAGCAAGGACCGGTGGCCTTTCCCCAGCTACGTGGACCTATTGTTCAGGTTATAGCAAATAACAATCGAACGCAATTTCGGTATTCAAAAGCAAAAAGTCTTAAGGGTAGGAGCGACGTACACGCTCCTACCCCCCTTTTGTATAAGCAGATCCAGAATTGACATCGATCCTCACTTTATGGCATAACAGTTGCTACCGGGCCCATAGCTCAGTTGGTCAGAGCGGCGGACTCATAATCCGCGGGTCGTAGGTTCAAGTCCTACTGGGCCCAAAATAATTCCTTAAAATTTAACGGAGCGCCTCGCCTGGAATAAGTACAGTAGGACTTGAAACGAGCGAGCACGCTGCGAATGCGGCGGAAGGCGTACAGGAAGTGCGCCGCCAGCGAGCGAGGCGGCCCGGAGCGGCGAGGCAGGGATGTCGAACCGCGAAGGGCAAGTCCTACTGGGCCCAATCCCCCCAAATCAACTTCCCCGTAACAGATTCAGGAGCCCGAGGGATAGAATCGGCAGGTTGCTGATCAACAGGAGGGTGACCAACTCGGCGGCCAGGAAAACGAGGATGGATCGGGAGATTTTTTCGATAGTCAGGCCTGTCAAACTGCAGGCTACAAACAAGTTTACCGCCATGGGGGGAGTGATCATCCCGATTGAAGTATTTACCACGATGATGATACCGAGAACTATGGGATGGATACCGAGCTGCTGGGCCAGGGGGAAAATGATGGGAGTTACAAGGAGAATGATCGCCTGGGTTTCCAGAATAGCGCCCAGGAACAGGAGAACCACGTTCAGGAATAGGATGATGATGAAGGGGTTTCGGGACACTTCCAGCATGGCCGCTGCCACCTTTGCAGGCACCTGGAGGGAGGTGAGGAGCCAGGAGAAGGAAGAAGAGGTGGCGATGACGAAAAACACTACCGCTGTGTTCACCGATGCCTTCAGAATGATCTGAATCGTTCGGTCCAGGTTGATTTCTTTGAAGATCAGGACCCCCACGATGAAGGAATACACGACGGCAACGGCCGCTGCCTCGGTGGGGGTAAAGATGCCCCCGTATATTCCACCCAAAATGATCACCGGCATGAACAAAGCTAGAATCGCTTCTCTACCCGTTTGCCACAGTTTTTGGAGTGAACTCTTCTCCCCCCGGGGAAGATTTAGCGCGTGGGCTTTCCAAATGACCACCCCGATGAGGGAGATGGCCAAGAGGATTCCCGGAATGAGTCCCCCGATGAACAGATCTCCGATGGAAGTGTTGGTCACTACCCCGTAGGTTACCATGGGAATACTGGGTGGAATGACGACACCCAGGGTTCCCCCTGCAGCGGCAAGGGCGGCAGCGAAGCTCATCGGATATCCAGCCTGAATCATGGCGGGGATCATGATGGATCCAATAGCGGCCACGGTGGCGGGATTGGATCCGGAAAGCGCCGCGAAAAAGGCACAGGATACGATGGTGATGATTCCTAATCCCCCCTTGAGGGAACCTATGATAGCCTGGGCAAAGTTCACTAACCTTCGGGACATCCCCCCTTGCTCCATGAACCCACCGGCCAGCATGAAAAAGGGAATGGCCATGAAGGGGAAAGAATCGAGGGAGGTGAACATTCGTTGGGCAATGAGGAGGGGAGGGGTAGGCATGTCGCCGAACACCAGGGCGATGATTCCCGCCATCCCTAAAGCGATGGCAATGGGGATGTTCAGGACTAGAAGGATGGCGAAGGATCCGAAGAGTATGTATTCCATAATGCAACTCCTACTTGGCTGAAGAAGTACCTCGATTCTGTTTGAATCTCTGCACTCCCCGCAAGATCATCAGGGCCATTCCCACGGGGATGGCTCCGTAGGCGATACCGATGGGAATCCGCAAGGCGGGAGAAATCTGTTCGGTTTGTATTTGAGACCAGATGATCTGGAGAGAGAAGATCAGGATGAGGATATTGAAGAAAATGATAACAATGGTTCGAAAGACGGAGAGGTAGGGTTTGTATCGCTCCGGCAGCTGAGCCACAAATGCCTCAACCCCGATATGGGCGTTCTTTTGGATGCCGAGGCTGGCTCCCAGGAAACCGATCCATACCATGCAGTACCGTGCCAGTTCTTCTGCCCACACGAGGGATAGGGTGGTGAGGTATCGAACCATCGTAGCCACGAAGATCGTCACCACCATGATGGGGAAAAGAACAACTAGCACAACCTCTTCCACGCTGTTGAACCGTTTGAACAGGCTTTTCAAGGTACACCCTCCTTTCAGGAACAGCAGGGGCGGCTATAACTGCCGCCCCCAAGATTTCCGTACATACCGCGAATCAGTATACAACTACCCGCGGACTTTTTGAATCAGTTCTTTTCCGATATCCCCTTCGAACTTGGTGTACACCGGTGCCGCCGCTTTCTGGAACACGGCCTTGTCGGGTGTGGTGACTTCCATCCCGAGGGATTTCAATTCGTCCACGAGTTTCTTCTCGTTTTCGATGATGAAGTTCCGTTCGAAATCCCGGGCTTCCGCTGCCGCACTCTGGAAAGCCTTCTGCTGATCGGGGCTCATGCTCTTGAAGAGTTTTTCATTGATCATGAGGACCGCTGGAGAGTAGAAATGACCCGTCAGGGCAAGGTACTTCTGCACTTCGTAGAACTTGCTGGTCTTGATGATCAGGAGGGGGTTCTCCTGCCCATCCATCACTTTCTGCTGCAGAGCAGTGAAGAGTTCGCCGAAGGCCATGGGGGAAGGATTGGCTCCCAGCACTCGGAAGGTTTCCAAATGCACGGGGTTTTCCATCAGCCGGATCTTCAAACCCTTCAGATCGTCGGGAACGTTGATGGGGCGCTTGGAGTTGGTGATGTGGCGGAACCCGTTTTCGAAGAACACTACCCCCTTGATTCCCTTGGAGCCGAGGGCTTCCAGCATCTTCTGCCCGGTTTCACCATCCAGAATGGGGTAGAACTTGTTCCTGTCCTGCACGATGAAGGGCAGATCGAAGACCATGAAGGCTTTGGAGAAGTTGGGAAGAGGTCCCGTAGAGGAAAGGCACATTTCCACGGTCCCGAGGGAAACCCCCTCGATCAGATCTCTCTCGTTCCCCAGCTTCGAGTTACCGAATGCTTGGACCTCGATGGTACCGTTGCTCTTTTGTTTGACCAACTCCGCCAGCTTCGCCAACCCCACCCCATAGTGAGAATCGTCCGTGAGGGTGTGTCCCACCCGAAGGGTGAACTTCTTCACTTCTGCTGGTTTTTCCTTGGAGCCGCCGGCAAATAGGAGGCTACCCACCAGAAGAAGAACGGTGAGAACAGCAAGGATTTTTTTCATCTCTTTCTCCTTATACTCGATATTTTTACGGTACTACGTACCGTGTTTGATCATTGGGAAGCACGGGAAGCATATCCGGTGCATGGGTAAGCACCGTTACCGAGGCATCGGGGCCTTTCAGTTTCAAGGCAGCGTCTAAAGCCTCTTGAGCGGTGGGAAACCAGGAAAAGCCCAAGAGCCCTGCAGTTTTTCGGTCGATCCCGTCGGAGACGATGAACACCGATTCCCGTTCCTTCACCTGTGCCCAGGCAATGGCCAGGGCAGCAGCCACTTCGTCCTTCACTTTACCGTTGGTTACGAGGGTGCGAATTTCATCACTGGTTTTATAGGTGATTTCCAGGATGTCCTGGTGCGTCATCGCCACTCCTTCGTAGCAGGGTGTGATCACGATAATGATTCCGCCCTCTTTTACGGCCAGGTCGGCGGGATAGAGGGTCTTGTGAGCCTGCCAGAACTCGATATCACAGGGATGGGAACCTGCGACCACTATGTCCGCCTCTCGGGGAATGGGGACGGAATACACTTCGATGCAGCGCTTCACCCCTACCCGGAAAGCTTCCTGCACGTCCCCGTAGAAGGCATCCACAACCTCCCCATTCTTGTCCAGCACCGTGTTCAGGATCGTATGGAGGCCTACCTTTCGGGCGATGATGTCCAGTTCTACCCGGACAGGGTTCTCCAGGATTCCCAGGTACGAGCGTTTGGCCCGTACCGAGAGGAGGTGTGTATCCGCGGTGGTTTGTTCCCCGCAGACTCCCGGCTGTACGATCTTGGAACCTCCGGCAAACCCAGGAATGTGATGGGGCACGATACTCCCCACTCCGATCTTGAAGTCCGCCTCGTACACCCGTTTGTTCACCTGGATCCTCGTTCCATTCGCCGTTGTTCCCAGATCCACCAGTTCTTTGGGATCCTTGAAAGGGTGGTTGTAGATGGGAACCCGGCGGACGACCTCTTCTCCGAACTTCTGCAGTATTTCTTCCTCGGTCATGAATCGATGGGTTCCCAACGCAATGACTACCGAGATTTTCGAATCGGGAACTCCCGCTGCGTTCATCTCGTTCAGGAGGATCGGAAGAATCAGGTGGGTCGGGGTGAGCCGGGTATTGTCATCTGCCACGATCACCACCTTCTCTTTTCCCGCCACCAGCTCCCGAAGAGGACGGCTTGCAATGGGATGCTCTAGACTGCGACGAAGGATCTTCTGTACATCCTCTTTGTGGGGAAACTCCCGGGGCGAGTACACTCCCAGGAGGTTTTTCTTCGGTAGAGTCACATCGACTTCACTGCATCCACAGGGTAAACTGACCGTTACTTGTTCCATGATCATTTCTCCTTTCCAGAAATTGTACTGATTCGACGAACGGCTAGGATGAAGGCGTCGGAGCTTCCAAAAGCTCCCGCCTTGGTTACGAGGGGTAGCCCTTCCCATTTCCCTCCTCGAACCAGGCCCAGGGGAATACCCGGGGATGTTTCATCCAGCACCTCGATACTATGCACCCCCATCCCCTCACAGACAGCCATGGCTATGTCTCCTCCCGTGACAATGAGCCCTGAACAGAGGGAAAAGTCAATGCCAGCACCTAGACCCTGGAACGTACGCAGAAGGGTCTCGAGGGGATCGGAGGAACCATTGGAGGAGGGCTCCATCTTCTGGCGGTGGGACATGAGGAGGGTGTGTTTCCCCTCTCTAAGTTGGGTGTGGATCGACTCCAGGACCTGCTCCCTCACCTGTGGATTCCCCTTTAGAGTCTCTTTCGGATCGAGAATGAGGGGCTCGATTCCTGCCCAGTGGGCGAACACCTCCCCCTGTTGGGTGGATACTTCGCTCATACTTCCAAGAATGACAAGGGCAGGTCTGGGAGCAGGGGATAGGGAGCTCTGGACAGCGGGTGATGTGAAGAATCCATCTATCCTCCTCGTTCGGATGTACTGCTCTGACAGGGCTTCTGCCAACCCCGCACTGCCCACCCAGAGGCTTTTTCGGCCACTGGCCAGTACTTCTCGGACGATCCTTTGGAGATCTTCTTCTACCTCTGCGTCGAAAACGAGAATCCTCCTCCCTTCTTGAGCAAGGGTGGAGATTCTTTCCCGCAGGGTAGCCATGCGTACCTGCTCGAGGGGGATGGAGGCAGTGGGCAGCGAGCCCTGGGATTGAAACAGGGTAGGGATGTGGGAGAGTTTGACAGGGCATCTGGGGTCTGCGGCTGCTTCGGTTTCCGCTACAGGGATTCCACGAACGTAATGGGTGCCGTGTACCGTAGTTCTTCTATTTTTTGGATAAGCAGGCGCCACAATGGCGATTTCCTTTTTAGAGAGCTTCAAGGCTTCCTCTACTTCGGGAACGACGTTGCCCCGCAGGGTGGAATCAATTTTCTTGAACAGTATGTCCGACTCGGAGAGGGAGAGGGAATGGAAAGCGTTTCT
>Ga0123519_10001827_pt1 | contig 36290 bp, 29 predicted proteins | sample YelNatPaOPRAMG02_FD_87396 | JGI IMG/M metagenome (GOLD analysis project Ga0123519, IMG submission 87396) | Hot spring microbial communities from Yellowstone National Park - Yellowstone National Park OP-RAMG-02 (version 2) | ecosystem: Environmental > Aquatic > Thermal springs > Hot (42-90C) ... | reverse complement strand
TCTACATTATTATGTTGGTTTAGAATTAGTTCATTCAAGAAATATGTTTGATGATCCACCACCTGATGATAAACACGGTATATGGCATCTACCAACGCTTCTTTACTATATGAAATATATTATGTTACAGAATAACGATGATCATCCTGTCTGGATAACAGAATTTAATTGGCCGGGACGAGATGCAAAAAATAAGGCTAAATACCTGGAAAAATTTCTTGATATATGTCGGAAATCAGGGGTTGTTGAACGTGTTAATTATTATATGGCTATTGACCCAAAATCAGACCTAAAATACAGAGGAATTTGGCCAAAGGGAATGATCCTTGTTGATAGATTGGGTGATACGCCAGAAGATATTGACGAAAATACTGCTAAACAAATAGCAAATTTAAATGTTCCTATAGGATATACACCAACTGAACCATATTACAAATTTAGAGAATATACAGAAAAATATCCTGTTTGGGATAAAAGTCAGATAGAAATACTTGATATTATCACTCCCGCTGATTCCGATGCCGTTATAATAAATCATGATTTTGAGTCGGGGGATAAAACCGGATGGAAAGGTGATTTCATAATTGATTCAAAAGAAAAACATACTGGTAACTTTGCTGCTAAAATATATGTTTCTTCGGGTTCAATAATTAGCGAACAGTTTAATGTTGAACCGAATAAGTTGTATGAATTGAGTTTTTGGATAAAAGTTAATACCGAAAAAATAGATGATGGAATCTGTTTGCCTGGGATAGAATACATTGATAAAACAGGTGAAATTGTTGTTCCAGAAGTATTGAATTGTTGGGGTATTGTTGATACAAGAAGATATCCTAATGGATGGCGAAAAATGGTTATACCTATTATGCCTGTTGATGAATATTGTAGATTAAAGTTTGAATTTCAAGGAAAAGGAGAAATGTTTGTTGATGATATAAAAATGGTTAAACTTGATTTGAAAAAAATCAGTTCTTTAATCCGTCCATAAAAATAAACCTTGATTAGATTTTTTGTAACAATTAAAATTGAACTTAGAATTTAAATAAAATAGGGTAAAAGGATAACTGAAAAAATGGTAAAAAAAATTGTTGTCGTTGATGATGACAGAGGTATATGTAATTTATTATCAAAAGTATTTACTGGTGAAGGTTATATAACAGAATGCGTTTATAATGGTAAAGATGCTCTAAAAAAAATTGATGAAATTTTGCCAGACCTCGTTATTCTTGATATTATGTTACCCGATTTAAATGGCTATCAAGTATTGGAATTGATGAAAAAATCAGAGAAAACTAAAAATGTTAAAGTAGTGATGTTGACACAAAAAGATTTATTGAAAGATGTTGAACAGGCAATGACATTGGGTGCAGATAACTATATCGTCAAACCTTTTGATATAAATCGTATATTAAAAACAGTTAATGAGATACTAATATCCTGATTAATGTCAATACCCTTATTATTATCAAAAAGAGAAAATGGATAGAAATTTAGATAAATTCTTTTTAGCGGAATCAGTTGCTGTTGTTGGTGCTTCAACAGACCAGAAAAAAGTCGGCTACGGTGTATTGAAAAATCTTGTTTCTAGTAATTTTAATGGTAAAGTTTATCCTGTAAACCCGAAAACGAAAGAATTATTAGGACTAAAATGTTATTCATCAATTATTGAAATAGAAGATAAAATTGATTTAGTCGTAATAGTTGTTCCAAGTAAGTTCGTAATTAATGTATTAGAAGATTGTGTTAAAAAAGATGTACATAATGTGATAATTATTTCTGCTGGATTCCGCGAATCCGGGATTGAAGGGAAAAAACTGGAAGATCAGATAATAACATTTATAAAAGAAAATAAAATAAATGTTGTCGGACCAAATTGTTTGGGTATAATTAATGTTATTTCAGAACTTAATGCATCATTCAGTATAGATATACCACCTAAAGGAAATATATCTATGGTATCACAATCAGGTGCAATATTGAGTGGTCTTATTGATTGGGCTAAAGAAGAAAAAATCGGATTTTCAAAATTGGTTAGTTTGGGTAATAAAATAGATTTAACTGAAATTGATTTTTTAGAATATTTTAAAGATGATGATACAACTGATGTTATCTTAATGTATCTTGAAGAAATAAAAGATGGTAGAAATTTTATTAAAGTTGCAAGAGATGTAACTAAGAAAAAACCTGTTCTTGTACTAAAATCAGGAACAACTCAATCAGGAGCAAAAGCAACCGCTTCGCACACCGGAGCACTCGCTGGCTCACAAAAGTCGTATGAAATAGCATTTCGACAATCAGGTGTTATTCAATGCGAAACATTACAGGATTTAATTGATTATGCTCAGATTTTTTCTATGCAACCATTAATTAATGGTAAAAGAATTGGTATCGTAACTAATGCCGGTGGTCCAGGAATACTTGCTGCTGACGCATCAGAAAAATCAGGTTTGATTATGTCATCACTCGAACCTGAAACAACTGAAATATTAAGAACAAAATTGTCACCAGCAGCTAATTTCCATAACCCTGTTGATGTATTAGGTGATGCGACAAATGATATATATCAGTTTGCTCTGGATATTGTTTTAAAAGATAAAAATATTGATGCTATGTTATGTATCCTTACTCCTCAATCAATGACTGACCCAATTCTATTTGCTGAATCCATTAGCGAGAGTGCTAAAAAGACAAAAAAACCGATTGTATGTTCATTTATTGGTGGCACAGAAATGAAAAGTGGAATAGAATTACTTAAAAAAAATAATATACCTAATTATTTACCTGAACGTGCTGTTAAATCTTTGGAATGTATGGTTAAATATAACCAGTTTAAAAATATATCTTACGATAAACCTGTCAAATTAAGTTTTGATAGAGATAAAATAAAAAATATTTTGGAGAAAGTGATTAAAGAAAATCGTGTCAATCTTGATGAATTTGAGTCAAGAGAAGTTATTTCAGCATTGAATATTAGTATCCCTGAATATGGACTAGCTAAATCTGCTCAGGAAGCAAGAAAAATTAGTTCAAAAATAGGTTTCCCTGTCGTAATGAAAATTGTTTCTCCTGATATTCTACATAAAACGGATGTAGGTGGTGTTAAATTAGGTCTGTATAGTGAACAAGAGGTAGAAGATAATTTTGAATTGATGATGATAAGATGTAAAAGATATATGCCAAACGCTAATATTGTCGGAGTAACTATTACAAAACAGGTACCTCAAGGTAAAGAATTAATTATTGGTATGAGCAGAGATAGTAACTTCGGACCAGTAATAATGTTCGGTATAGGCGGTATTTATGTTGAAATACTTAAAGATGTATCGTTTAGAATAGCACCATTAACTGAAAAAGATGCTCAAGAAATGATAACAGAATTAAAAATGTTTCCATTATTGTCCGGTGTAAGAGGTGAAAAATCTGTTGACTTGAATTCTATAAAAAATACATTATTAAAAATATCACAATTATGTGTTGAGTTTGAACAAATACTTGAACTGGATATAAATCCATTAATAGCATATGAAGAAAGTTGCGGTGTAAAAGTAGTTGATGTTAAAATTACTATTAAACATTGAATGTAAAAAATACCTCTTGAGAAATTAGGGAGGAATTTTCAATATGAAAACAATTTATATCGTATCAACAGAACCATTTTCAGGTAAAGGATGGATAACACTTATGCTCGGACTAAAATTTAAAGAAAATGGATTAAAAATAGGTTATTTCCGTCCTTTAGGTACTATACCAATCAAAATAGATGATTCATTGATTGATGAAGATGCTTTCTATTTTGATAAAACTTTAGGACTTAATCTCGATAAAAAATTAATTTCCCCTGTTTTAATGACTGATAAATCTGTGGAGCAGATAGTATCAGAACAAAAAGAAGAAAATAAAAATCTTGATAGATACTTTAAAAAGGTTGTTCAAGCATATAAAAAAATTTCTATAGGTAAAAATGTTTTTATAATCGGTGGTGCAGGAAGTTTGTTTACCACAGGTATGATATTTAATCTTGATGTATTAAGATTATCAAATGAATTTAATGCAAAAGTATTAGTTGTTGTAAAATATGGTAATTATATGATAGATTCGATACTTGCATCAAAAAAGTTATTAAATAACAGAATGATTGGTGTCGTATTTAATAGTATTCCTGAAGAAAAAATTGAGTATATGAAAAAATATGCTGTCCCATATTTGAGAAAAAAAGGAATCGAAGTTTTCGGTTTAATTCCATTTAGTAATATATTATGTTCTATCTCTGTTAAAGAATTGGTTGATAATTTGTTTTGCGAAGTTGTCTGTGGTAAAGATAAGATTGATAATCTCGTTCAACATTTTTGTGTCGGTGCAATGAATGTTAATTCCGCTTTGAAATACTTTAGACAACTTAGTAATAAAGCTGTTATTACTGGAGGTGATAGATCCGATATACAATTGGCAGCACTTGAGACACCTACTGTTTGCCTTATATTAACTGGTAACCTATATCCAAATTCTGCAATTATCGGTAAAGCAGAATCTTTGGGAGTACCAATACTTTTGGTTAAAAATGATACTTTGTCTACAGTGGAAAAAATAGAAAGATTGCTTGTACATATTCCAGTAAAAGGGAAACAGAAATTAAATCATGCAAAATTGCTTTTTGATAAATATTTTGATTATAAAAAATTTTATCATTCATTGTAAAAATAGGAATAAATTTCGGATATAGAAGTTAGAAAAAATTAATTGAAAATTAATTAATGAAATATTTCAGTAATATAAGAAATATTTCTGAATAAATGAAAGGAGTTAAATATGAGAAAACCTTTGATTGTTGCTAACTGGAAAATGAATAAAACTGTTTCTGAAGCATTGGAATTCGTAAAAAATCTTAAGGCAAATGTTAAATCTATAACTGATCGCGATATTGTTATTTGTGCTCCATTTACTTCTCTTGCAAGTATTAATGAATTATTAGAAAATACTAATATCTATCTTGGTGCACAGAACTTATTCTGGGAAGAAAAAGGTGCGTATACAGGAGAAATATCACCTGTAATGCTTGTTGATGTCGGATGTAAATATGTTATAATAGGACATTCTGAACGAAGACAATACTTCGGTGAAATGGATGAAACGGTTAATAAAAAATTATTAGCAGCATTAAAATACGGACTTATTCCTATTGTTTGTGTTGGAGAAACACTTGAGCAACGAGAAAAAAATATTACTAATAAAATTATTGAGAAACAAGTTAAAATAGGTTTGTCAAATTTAAGTAATGAACAAGCACAAAATGTAGTTATTGCTTATGAACCAGTATGGGCAATAGGCACAGGTAAAACAGCAACACCTCAACAAGCACAAGAAGTACAAGAGTTTATCCGTAAACTTTATGCTGAGATGTATGGTAAAAATATTAGTGAGAAAATAAGAATTCTTTATGGCGGTTCAATAAAACCTGATAATTTTTCTGAACTTATGAAATTACCTGATATAGATGGTGGACTTATTGGTGGTGCATCATTGAATGTAGATTCATTTATAAAATTAATTAAATTTGAATAATAAATAATTTATGTTAATAGCAATTGGATGTGACCACGCAGGCTATACTGTAAAAACTAATGTAATCGGATTTCTGCAGTTATTGGAGCATAAAGTTATTGATTGCGGTTGCTTCAGTAGTCAAAGTTGTGATTACCCGGATTATGCTTTACCTGTAGCAGAATATGTAAGTAAAAAGAAATGTGACCGTGGAATATTGATTTGCGGAACCGGTATCGGAATGAGTATTGTTGCAAATAAAGTTCCAGGTATTCGTGCTACGGTTTGCTGGTCCGTTGAAACCGCTAAATTAACTCGAGAACACAATGATGCTAATATTTTGTGTTTATCAGCACGTTTCCTGAGTTTAGATAATGTTTTTCAGATTATAAAAATATGGCTTGATACACCGTTCTCAAATGAGCCACGTCATATAAATAGACTAAATAAATTAAATGAAATAGATGAAAAATATAGAAAAAGGAGATGTTAATCTTATGAGAATTTTAAAATTAATAGGTATTCTATCAGTTGTTGTTACAACTTTGTGCTTTTCAGCAGAAAAATATGAAAATGCAATTGAGTTTATTAACCAGGGTAAATACAAAGAGGCAGTTAGTATATTGGAGAAATTATCTACTGAAAAACCGGATTCAATTGAAATTAAATTTATGCTGGGTGTCGCATATGTTCATTTACAAGAATACATTTTAGCCGAAAGTTGTTTTAATGATGTTGTAAGTAAGTCCCCTGATTATTTATTAGCACATTATTATCTGGCTATGATTTATGAACAGAGAAAGATGGATATACAAGCAATAAACGAATGGAATAAGGTTGTTTTTCTTACTAAAGATAAAAAATTATTAGAACTAGCAAAAAAACATATTAAACAATTGGAGATTATAAAAAGATGAAAATAAAAAATTGGAATTATGTTTGTTGTTCTGCGATTGTTTTTTGTTTAATATCATGTGCGCCGAGAGTAGCTATTAAAAAAGGATTTGATTTTACTAAAATAAAAACAATAGGAATAGGTGAAATTACTCCTGAAGGTCCTGGTAGCGAAATTGTAAAAGACGAATTTACAAGAGAATTTATACTTATGGGATATAATGTAAAACGGTCTATTAAAGATGTTGATATTATTTTAAGTGGTGCTATTACAGAATATTCACCATCAAAAAAATATTTAATGTTTATAGGTGATAACGGAACAACAGCTCAAACTCAAGTCATTGTTACACAACCTGTAATGGAAATAAGTGGCTCAAATGTATACTCTCTCGGAACAGCATTCGGACTCGGTACAAAAGGGCAAATTGTTGTAAGTAATGCTACTGCTGGTGTAACAGTAAGGTTAATTGACCCGATACAGAATGAAGTGGTATGGACATATTCGTATTCTTATGAAGGACTAGATATACAAACCGCTGTTTCAAGTGTAGTCAGTTATATCGTAAAAACTTTCGTTTATACTGCCTACCCAAAAATTAAAAAATAATTTTTTATGATTGAGAACTATATTGATATTTACAATAAGTTTGTTGATAAAGTAAATAAGACAAGAAAATATAATCAATATAAATATTTGTATGGTAACCATAACGGATTAGAGAAAAAAAATTATGATGAAATTTCTGCACCGTTATTTTCGGATGGTTTCAATTGGCCATTCAAATGTGATGAAGTATGGTTTAAAGGGAAACTTGTTATTCCAGATAAAGTCGCAGGTATAATAACAGAGAAATCCAAAGTTGTATATGGATACTATTCACAAACAACATCTGCGTTATGGATAAATGGCGAAAAAAAACTTGATGAGAAATGGTGGGTAAATAAAGATTTTGTTTTAACAGAATCGCTTGAGAAAAAAAATTATTTTGATATTACTATAAGGTTCAGAAGATATGACGGTAATTTTATCTATTGGTGGCCTGGAATTATTCCTACTGTGTATATTGACAATGTTGAATCTGTTATCTTTAAGATTGCTGCTTTTTTTAAAGTTCTGGAATATATTGATAACAGTATAAAAATTAATCTAATTAGAGATATTAAGTTGGTAGAAAAATATAATGAAATCACTTCAAAAATACCAATAAAATTACTTGAAAATGAAAATATAATTGGATTTATTGATTATATTGATAAAGTAGTTCAGACAGAATTGAAATTATTTGAAAAGTATGTGAAAAATAATATTTCATATATGATTGGACATGCACATATTGATATGAATTGGTTATGGGATTGGCAAAATACACTCGAAATAACAAAAGATACATTTGAACAAGCAATAAAGTTCATGAATGAATATCCTCAATTCCATTTTTCACAGAGTCAGGCGGTTTTATATAAAACTGTTGAAAAAAATTATCCCGAGTTATTCAATAAAATAAAATCAAAAGTAAAAGATAAAAAATGGGAAATAACAGCGTCAACATGGGTAGAATGCGACCTAAATATACCGTCAGGAGAATCACTTATCCGACAAATACTATATGCAAAAAAATATATCAAAAATAAGTTCCGATTAGATATTCAAGTTGGTTGGGCACCGGATACATTTGGACATTGTGCAACCTATCCCCAGATTTTAAAAAAATGTGGTGTTAATTATTACTATTTCTGTCGTTGTGGTAAAAATATACCTTTATTTTATTGGGAAGGTATCGACGGTTCACGCGTGTTAGCTTTTAATGAGTTTGTTAACTGGTATAGCGGACCTGTTACAGTTGATCTATTTTTGAGATTCGAGAAACTTAAATTGAAACATACAGTAAATAGAGATTTAATATGTTATGGAGTGGGGAACCATGGCGGTGGCCCAACAAGAAGAGATATTGAGACAATTATTAAACTACAAAAATTTAATATTTTTAATAGAATAAAATTCAGTTCTGTAAGTGATTTTTTTAAGGATATTGAAAAAACTAAAAAAAATATACCAATAATAAAAGGTGAATTGAATTATTATTCTGAAGGTGGATATACTACCCATTCTGATATAAAAAAATTTAATCGCGAATCTGAGAACATGATTATTACAGCAGAAATATTTTCAGTAATTGCTTCTTTATACGGACTTAAATATCCCTTAGATGAAATAACACAAGCATGGGAAAATATTTGCTTTAACCAGTTTCATGATATTATATGTGGAACCGCTGTTCATGTTGCATATGATTATTCTCAGCAACTGGCTGAAAATGTGATAAAAACTGCTAAAAATATTATTACGAAATCAACTGAGTATATAACAGATATGATTACAATTGAAGGAAATAATGATGATTTAATACCTATTGTTGTGTTTAATCCTCTTTCATGGGTTAGAAATGATATTGTTGAACTTGATATTACTGACTTTGGCCCATGCTCTGTTAAAGATATATATGGAACAGAAATATCTTCACAAATATATGATAATAAATTATTTTTTGTAGCAAATAAAGTTCCATCTATAGGGTATAAGACTTATTACTTATCAAAAAAACAGATTGATACAAATGTTGGTGAACAAGAAAATATACAAAATTTAGTTTTTGAAAATGATAGATATTTATTTGAATTTGATTCTAATTCTGGAGGAATAAAACGACTTTATAATAAAATTAAAAAGAAAGAGTTAATAAATATACAGGAACAAGGAAATATATTTAAATTATATACAGAATTACCAGAAAAAAGTTCTGCATGGACAATAGGTCAGATAAAATCAGTAGATTATTTATACCAGAATGCTAAAATAAAAAAAGTTTTAAAAGGTCCTGTTTTTGACTTGATTGAAATAGAAATTAAATTTAGGAATTCTTATCTAACACAGAAAATAATGTTTTTTAAAGAAATTGATAGAATTGAGTTCAGAACAAAACTTATCTGGAATGAAATAGGGACACCTGAGTATGGAACTCCTATGCTGAGAGTTTCTTTTGTCCTTGATATAAATTCGGAGAAGGTAGATTGCGAAATACCTTTCGGCGTAATAACACGACCTGTTAATGGACAAGAAATACCTGTTCAGAAATTTATTAATTTCAGTGATGGAGAATTAGGTGTATCACTGATTAATAATTGTAAATATGGATATAATATCAGAGGAAATAATGTTGAACTAACCATTGTGAGGTCACCTTTTAACCCTGATTTAAAACCTGATATTGGTGAACATATATTTACCTATGCCTTATATCCTCATGATTACGGTTGGCAAAAGACAGAAGTGACAAGAAAAGGTTATGAACTTAATTTTCCTTTAATTCCTGTTATAAAAAATAAAAAAGGAACTATTAATATTCTACCAATTGAAAATAGTTTTGTTCAACTTGATAAAAAAAATGTTGTTGTATCTTGTTTAAAATTGGCTGAGAATAAAAAAGGAATAATTATGCACGCATACGAAATTGAAGGGAAGAAATGTAAATGTAATTTTTTATTTGGATGGAAAATAAATAAAATAATAGAAACAAACCTTATTGAAAATAAAATAGTAAATAGTAAAAGAATAAAATTTGAATTCAATAAATGGGAAATAAAATCCTTCTTTATTGTTTCTAAAACTATAACATGTAAAAAATAATACCCATGAAAATGAAAATAACACTAATAGAATAATCAATTGAATATCCCAAGATATATCTTATTGAAAAATTAAAAATTTTTAAGTATAATTATAAGTATAAAATAATTCGTTTACAATAATTTATCTATTTTAAAAAATTTATTAAAGATTGAGGTTTTGGTGTAATGAATATTAATGAATTATTGAAATTAATGATAAAATCTGGTATATCAGATATCCATTTTAAGGCTAATTCTCCACCTCTAATACGTATCTATGGTAAGCTTTACTCAACCGAATTTGATAAATTCACCCCCAAACATATTGAAGAATTAGCGAATACTATAATGAATGAAGAACAGAAAAAAATTTTTCAACAAGAAAATGAACTTGATATGTCGTATTCTATTGATGGTGTTTCAAGGTTCAGAGTAAATATATATAAGCAACGAAATAGTTTAGCTTTATCTTTGAGAGTGATTCCACCTAAACTGAAAACATTTGAAGAACTTAACCTCCCTGTCGATGTATTAAAAAAACTTTGTTCTGAACCAAGAGGTCTTATACTTATTGCTGGTGTCACTGGCGCTGGAAAAACAACAACATTGAATGCAATGATAGATTATATAAACGAGAATTATTCATATAATATTGTTACTGTTGAGGATCCAATTGAGTATTATCATAAAGATAAAAAATCATCTATTTCACAACGTGAAGTTGGTGCTGATACAAAATCGTTTAAAAATGCATTGAAATATGTTTTAAGACAGGACCCCGATGTCGTTGTAATAGGTGAAATGCGAGAATTCGAAGCTATATCAGCAGGAATAACAGCAGCTGAAACAGGACACCTCGTATTATCAACAATACATACAATTGATACTGTACAAACTATTGATAGAATAATTGATTCGTATCCACCCCATCAGCAGAACCAAGTTAGAATACAGTTATCAAATGTATTAAGAGCGATAATAGCACAACGACTCTGTTACAGGGATGATATTGAAGGTAGAATTCCGGCTACTGAAATACTTGTCGGAACATCTTTAGTGAGAAAACTTATATTGGAAAATAAAACCGCTGATTTATATAAAGCAATGGAACACGGTGATTATTATGGTATGCGAACTTTTGACCAAGATTTGCATAGATTATTTAAAGAAAAGAAAATCAGCATGGAAGAAGCAAATGATAAAGCAACAAATCCTGAAGATTTAATGCTTAAACTTAAAGGAATATTCCGTGATGAAGGTAACTAATAAGAGGAGAATAAATGGTTGATAGACCAGATAAAGAAAATATACAAAATATTTTAAATGAATTACGAAAAGTACTGGCTGACCTTACAGAAGAAGAAAATGTATATGTAACAGAAAAAGTTGAGAAGAAAATTGATGAACTGAAAGAAAAGAAAATTATAGAACCTCAAACTAATGTTGTTGCTCAGAAAGATACACAAATAATAGAACAGAAATCTATTACTGAAAGAATGCAAATAACGACAGAAAAGCCAGAAATAGTGACAACTGATAAAGAAATAAAAAAACAGAAAGAAGAAATTGTATATGAAATACCAGTAGAAGAAGAACCATCAACAGAAATTTCTAAACAGGAAAAAGTAACAAAACAAACTGAACAGCCAATAGTTGAACCACAAGTTAGAAAAATAGAAGAAGTTAAAGAACATATAATTGAACAAGAACCAGTTATTTTACAGAGAGATGTTCAAAAGCAAGAAATAACGCCAATAACAGAAGAATTACAAAAGGAAAGTTTTTCATCTGAGCCAATTTTTGTTCAGCAACAGGAAAAGATACAGCCAATATCACAGGAACCCAGTATAGAAAAACCTACTTTAGAACCGATTCAACAACAAGAGATTCCACAAATTTTTAAAAGACCAGAACACGTTTCAGAACCTGAGATAATCGCACCTAAAAAAGTTGAAGAAGTAATAGAACCTTTGACTTTTACAGCATCTGAAACTAAACCACAGGTTATTGAACAACCACAACAGGTATTTATTTCAGAACAAACACAAAAGATAGATATATCAGAACAAATTGTAGAGGGACAAAAAAAGAAAGATATTTATCAACCATTTTTTATCCCCGAGATTGATACTGAAGAAAAGAATATATCTGCACCTATTATAAATTTTGCATTCATATACCCTGAATCAACTACTGAAGTAAAAGAAAATTTTATAAATAATATGTCAGATGTAATCAAAAAAACAAGTAAAAAATCATTTTATTTTAAATGTATTATGGAAGAAAGATATGAAAATATTTTTAATGATATTAATTGGGATGTATTAATAGAAAATTGTGTTAAAGAAAATATTAAAGTAATATTTATTATCAGTTTGGAAAAAATTGATTTATCCCAAATAATTGATAGATTTAATCAACTTGGTTTATTTGTGCAAGTATTATTAGTTCCACAACTTTCCCGTAGAATAACATATATCGATTTAGTTATTGAAATGATGTTAGCAAAAAAACTTAATTTAAGTGATAAAACATATGTTTGAAAAATGGGAATTAGCATATTCGCCAACAGAAAAAGATAAAAATCGTTGGCGATTAAGAATGAAAATATCTGATTCTGAATTGAATGAATTTATTAAACAGATTGATGTTGCTATAGGTCGTCCATTCAATTTAAATCATGAACAATATAATTGGGGTATCTATCTTTATAATATTACTGACCACGAAAGAGATATTGTCGCTAATATTTTGCATAAGAACTGTTCTAATGGTGAAGTGTTCTTTACTGAGGTAAAAGAAGAAGATACTAAAAAAATTAATGTTAAACAAGAAGAAAAGTTAGTAGAAAAACAACAAGAAACAAGAAAATATGTAGAACCAGAAATTATTGAACAGAAAGTAGAACCGTTTGATAAAACTACTAAAAAGATTATTTATGAAGAATCGGAACTTAATCCGAGATATACATTTGAAGATTTTGTAATAGGACCTAATAATAGATTTACACATGCTGCTGCAATGGCTGTCGCTGAGAATCCTGGGAAGGTATATAATCCATTATTTATTTATGGCGGGGTCGGATTAGGTAAAACACATCTTATGGTTGCAATTGGTCACTATGTTAAGAAAAAATTTCCTTCTATGAAAGTTCTTTATGTAACAACAGAAAAATTTGTTAGTGAGGTTATTGACTCTCTTAAAAAAGGTACATTACAACAATTTCGTGAGAAATATCGAAATATTGATTTATTATTAGTTGATGATGTGCAGTTTTTAGCCGAGTCGGAATCAACACAAGAAGAATTTTTTCATACATTTAATACATTACATCAAGCAGGTAAACAGATTGTGCTCACAAGTGATAGACCACCTAAAAAATTAACTGTACTTGAAGATAGATTAAGATCAAGATTTGAATGGGGACTTATTGCTGATATTAAGTCACCGTCTTTAGAAACAAGGGTCGCAATTTTAAAGAAAAAAGGTGAAAACGATAATATCAAACTTGATGAGAATATTTTATTATATGTCGCTTCTAAACTGAAATCGAATGTTAGAGAACTGGAAGGATTCTTGAAACGTATCCATGCGTATGCTTCTATTACTGGACAAGTAGTTAATATTGAATTAGTGAAAGAAATTATGCGCGAGTTGTTACCTGAAGAAGAACTTGACGAGGAACTACAACAACAAATGCCTGCTGCTCAAACCCCACAACAAATTGGTCAAAAAATACCACAACCTCCACAGTATACACCACAACCACAATATATACCACAACCCACACAACCACAATATATACCACCACAATACATACCACCACAGCCTCAGTATATACCTCAGCAACCACCCCAGTATGTACCACCACAAACACAACCTCCACAGTATATACCACAGTCACCCCAGTATATACCACAACCCACACAACCCCAGTATATACCACAACAACAGAATATTCCTGTTCAACAGCCACAAATTACTTATCCAACACCTCAACAATCTCCATATCATAAACATCAATCACCACAGATCCAACAACAGCCGCAAAAACCTGATTTAACTAAATTTAAATCTTCTCCGAATATATCTGATGTTCAACAGCAGCAAGGGCAAATGCCGACTGTTACTACTCCAGTATCCTCATCACAATCTGTTGATAGTAGTCTTAAACCTCTTGAAGTAGCTTTCTTCTATCCCGAAGGTAAAGATAAAGAACTTGCACAGGTAAAAGATAAGTTTCGTGAAGTTATAAAGAAACATAATCTGAAATTTAGGTTAGAGAGCGTATTTGATAGATCTTACAATTGTTACAGTAAAATTAATTTTTCTATGTTTGTTGAATTATGTAAAACGAACAAAGTAAATATTGCTATTATTTTAGGACCTCCTCCTGACGCTATTTTTACAAATGATGATTTTATGAATACTCTTTCTATATTAATGAATAATGCTGCTGTCTCTATGCAGTTTTTACCTTGGTCTGACTTGAATAAAGATTACAGATATTTGAATTTAGCTTTAGACATAACTTTGATTAAACATAGTGTAATAATCTAATTTTTTTTGTATAATGTTTCAGTTAATTAAAATTTAATTATAAATTGAAGGTAATTTGATATGGAAAATAATAATTTAAAAACAATTGCTTTGAATGTGAGAAAAAATATTATTAAGATGCTTATTAAAGCAGGGAGTGGCCATCCCGGCGGCTCATTATCAATAACAGATGTATTGGTATGTCTGTTTTTTAATCATCTTGTTCATAACCCAAAAGATCCTTTATGGGAAGGTCGAGATAGAGTTATTCTCTCGAAAGGACATGTATGTCCAGCATTATATGCTGTATTGGCTGAATCAGGATATTTTCCTACAGATGAATTATGGACATTACGTCAAATTGGTTCAAGATTACAAGGACATCCTGCAAAAGATAAAGGACTCCCAGGAATTGAAATATCAACAGGGTCATTAGGACAAGGATTATCAGTAGGTGTTGGTATAGCATTAGGACTAAAGTTAGATAAAAAGCAGAATCGAGTATATGTTATTATGGGTGATGGTGAACAAGAAGAAGGACAAATTTGGGAAGCAGTAATGGCAGCAGGTCATTATAAACTGGATAATTTAACAGGTATTATCGATTACAATAATTTACAAATTGATGGTTCAGTAGAAGAAGTAATGGGAATATCAGACCTCAGCGAAAAATATCGTGCATTCAGATGGAATGTAATAGAGATAGATGGACATAACTATGACCAGATTAATAATGCTTTTAAACAAGCAAAAGAATATAAAGGTAAACCTACAGTTATTATTGCACATACTGTTAAAGGAAAAGGTGTTTCATTTATGGAAAATAAAGCAGAATGGCATGGTAAAGTTCCTAAAAAAGAGCAATTAGATATGATATTGAAAGAATTAGAAGAGAGAGTGTAAATAAAAATGGTTAATGTCACTGAAATTAAAGCTTCAAGACAAGGTTATGGAGAAGGATTAATGGAGTTAGGTGAAATTAATCCAAATGTTGTAGTAATAGGACTTGATCTAACTGAATCAACAGCAACTCATAGTTTTAAAAATAAGTATCCTGATAGATTCTTCAGTATCGGAATTGCTGAACAAAATGGAATGAGTATTGCTGCTGGCTTAAGTTTGGTTGGAAAAATACCTTATGTATCAACATTTGCTGTTTTTTCAGCAGGTAGATGTTGGGAACAAGTCCGTATGTCTGTATGTTATTCTAATTGTAATGTAAAAATCGCTGGGTCGCATGCTGGATTAACAACCGGACCCGATGGTGCATCACATCAGGCAACCGAAGATATAGCTATTATGCGAGTATTACCGAGAATGACTGTTATTGTTCCTTGCGATGCAGTTGAAGCAAGAAAAGCAACAGTTGCTTCTGCATCAATTTATGGTCCAGTGTATATTAGATTAAGTCGTGAACCAACTCCTGTTATTACTGATAAGAATAGTTTGTTTGAAATCGGTAAAGCAAATGTTATAAAGGAAGGTAAAGATGTAGGTATAATTGCTTGCGGTGTAATGGTGTATCAAGCATTATTGGCAGCAGAAATACTTGAAAAGGAAAATATATCAGCAAAAGTTGTTAATTTGCATACAATAAAACCTATTGATGAAGATACGATAATAAAAACTGCTCGAGATTGTGGATGTATTGTTACAGTTGAAGAACATCAAGTAATGGGTGGAATGGGAAGCGCTGTTGCAGAAGTTTTAGTTAAAAATTATCCTGTTCCAATGGAAATTATGGGATTGGAAGATAAATTTGGTGAATCAGGAAATGCAAACGAACTTTTAGAAAAATATTCTTTGAAAGATAAAAATATTATTGAAAAAGTTAAAAAGATACTTAAAATTAAGAGAAAAGGAGGTTAATACTAATATGATTAAAAAAATTGGTATACTTACTGGTGGTGGCGATTGTCCAGGATTAAATCCTGCAATTAGAGGTTGTGTTGAAAGAGCTCTGGATTTTGGTATTGAATCTGTAGGAATATTAGATGGATGGAAAGGATTAATTGAAGGTAGAACTATACCACTGAATTTATCTGATGTTGAATCAATTGTCGGAAAAGGAGGAACTATACTCGGGACTTCAAGAACAAATCCGTATAAGAAAGAGAATGGAGTTGATAAATGTCTTGCTAATATTAAATCACTTAATCTTGATGCTATTGTTGCTCTTGGTGGTGAAGATACACTTGGAGTAGCAACAAAATTGTATAAAGAAAAGAATGTACCTGTTGTTGGTGTTCCAAAAACAATGGATAATGATTTATCTGCTACAGATTATACCTTCGGGTTCGATACAGCTGTAACTATTGCTGTTGACGCAGCAGAACGACTTATTGATACAGGAACATCTCATCGCAGAATAATGGTATTGGAAGTAATGGGACGTCACGCTGGATGGGTCGCACTTTTTACCGGACTCGCATCAGGTGCTGATTGGATATTGGTTCCAGAAAAAGAACCTGAAATAGATAAAATGTGTGAACATCTTAAAAAAGTTCATCAACGAAAAAAATATGCACTTGTCGTTGTATCAGAAGGTATAAATATTCCTGGAATGAAAACAGGGAAAGAAGAACTCGACCAGTTTGGTCATATGATTTTGAAAAAACGTGGTGTAGGTGAACAGATTGCTGATATAATTGAAGAAAAAACTAAAATTGAGACAAGAGTGGCTGTTATTGGCCATATACAAAGAGGCGGTAAACCAACATTGTTTGATAGAATACTTGGAACAAGAGTTGGGGTTAAGGCAGCGGAATTAGTTAATGAAGGGAAATTCGGATATATGGTTGCACTTAAAGGAAACGATGTCGTTCCTGTGCCACTTGAAGAAGCAACATCAAAATTGAAGGTTATTACTCCAGATTGGTTAAAATTTATGGAAACATTTTTTAAATAAGATTGTAGCGTTTTAATGCTGATTCAAGAATATAACAAATAATCTGGTTATAAGTTCTATTTGTTGCTCTTGCTACAATTGGGAAAATGTCTATTTTACCAAGATTAGGTAATGGATTACATTCAAGAAAATATGGTTCCATATTATAGTCAACTCTTATATCTATTCTGGCAACATCTTTACAACCTAATATAAGATACGACTTTAATGCTAAATCACAAAGTTTTTTATGTAGTACTGTATCAATTTCTGCAGGACATATGTACTTTATTTCATCTGTTGTTACTAATCTGTGTGTATAAAAATCAGTTCCTAAATCAATTTTGTTATTAATTGATACCTGCACTGGTGGCAAGATTTCAGGTGGATTGTTTCCTATAATAGCAACAGTAAATTCATATCCTGGGATAAATTGTTCTATTAAAACTGTTTGTTTGTATCTATCTAATATATATTTAATTTGTCTTTTAACTTTATCAAAATTATCACATAATGAATCATTTGAAATACCTTTACTGGTGCCCTCTTGAGATGGTTTAATTATTACAGGAAATTTTTTACTAAACCATTTTTTTATTTTATTTAGTTCATTGATTGAATTTATATATTTAAAGTCCGGTGTTCTTATTCTATGGTATGCTATTAATTTTTTAGCCAGTATTTTATCAAGAGTTAATCCCATTGTTAGCGCATCACTGCCTGTAAATGGGATTTCAAATAGTTCTAAAATTAATGGTACTTGTGACTCGCGATTACGTCCTTTTATTCCTTCACAGATATTGAAAATAATATCCCATCGTTCACCATTATGAATTCTTTTAAGAAGATTTTTAATATTACCTATACGTATTACTTCATTGTTGCTAGATTTTAGTGCCGATTCAATTTCGTCTATCGTTTTATCATCATCAAATTCAGCATATTTATCAGGTGGATCAGTCGGTTTCAATTTATAATCTGACTTGGCATCGTATGTAAATCCAATTTTAAGTTTCATAATTGTCATATTATAAAAAAAATATATTCTTTGTCAAATTTTGTATAATAATACTACTGAACTGAAATTTTGCTATAAGGCATAGACAAGGACAATAAAAACAGTATTTTTTTGTAGGGGGCTTAATATCCTATTATTTTTTGCTAAAATAATAACAATAATATAAATAAATGTTATATAACAAAAGCAAGAGGTTTGATAAAGAGTATCAGTCCTGGGAAGTTCAAAAAAGAGTATGGAATTGAAACAAAATTACAATCGTCAATAAAAAAAACTCTAGGTGAAAATATATGATTATTTCTATTGAGAGAAAATTTACTTATGGAAAAATTATAAAAAATTTGATTCGTATTCTTGACAATTACGAAATTATTAGATAAAATATTATGTCAATAATGAATTTTTACTTAGTAAACTAATCTCTATCCTGAAATGGATTTAGGATTTTGAGATAAGTTTAACATCACTTAAATTTATTATAACTAGAGTAAAAAAGAATGAAAAAGCCCTCCTTTGTTTTATCAGATTTACTGATTGCTCTGTTGCTTGTCATAATAACTTTTGGATTATATTTTCTAAAAACTTCATTTATTGAATCTTTTGAATATAAATTATATGATTTACGTGCACGATTGAAACAGAGTAGACACGCAAGTGATAAAATAGCGATTGTGGCGATTGACGAACAAAGTATAGCTACTTTAGGTAAATGGCCCTGGCCAAGAACAGTTATAGCAAAACTTATTGATAAAATTTCAAGTGCTGATCCAAAGGTGATAGGATTAAATATCCTTATTTCAGAACCGGATAGTAATGCAGGTCTTGATGAGATACGGTCTCTTAAACAAAATTATATTAAGATGATGTTTCATTTACAAAAAAAATTGAAATCAAAATCTGATATACAGATGTTATCTGATTTTTTAGTCCAAATATCTTCTTCTGAAACAAATATTGATAATGACACTATTCTCTCATATTCAATAGAAAATTCTAATAAAGTAGTATTACCAATGTTTTTTGTATTAGGGAAATCACCTGGGGGTGAACCAACAGAAATTTATGATTCTATTTCTGGGAATACAATTAAAAATGTGGAGACAATATCTGATACCAAAAAATTAGAAACAAAAATTATGGAAGCCTACTCGCCAATTGTCCCTTATGACCTTTTTTCAAATGTATCTGTAGGAGTAGGACATGCAAATATACAATCTGATTTAGATAATGTTGTTCGTCGTGAAATATTGGCACTTTATAGTAACAACTGTTTTTATCCTTCATTCGCTCTACAATTAACACGTTTATATATGGGAATATCTTTAGATGATATAAAAATATCATTACCTAAAAATCTAATCAGTATAGGGAATATTAATGTTCAATTTACTGATAAGATGAGTATGCTTATAAATTTTGCTGGACCAGTAAATACTTATCCTTATTTTTCAGCATTTGATGTCTTGAATGATAAAATACCGATTGATTTATTTAAAAATAAAATTGTATTAGTTGGATTTACAGCATCAGGACTTAGTGATTTAAATTCTGTTCCTGTTGGTAATAATTTCACAGGCACAGAAATAGTTGCCAATGTTATTCAAAATATTCTTGAACAGAAATTTATAATACGTCCTGAACTCGCATCTAAAATAGAGATAGCATTATTGTTTATGTCTTCTGTATTCGTGATATTATTTTTACCGAGATTAAAAGCAAAGTGGTCATCAATATTTTCATTGATGTTGTTAATTATTATAATATTTATAGGATTTTATCTTTTTATAAAATCATCAATATGGGTAAAAATTATCTATCCATCATTCCTTTTAATTATAAGTTATATAATTTTGATGTCAAAAAAATTCCTTATAACAGAAAAACGTAAGGAACTTGTTGAAACAGAAAGTATTGAAACAAATAAGATGCTTGGACTTTCATTTCAGGGACAGGGGATGCTTGATCTCGCTTTCGAGAAATTTCGTAAATGCCCTATAGATGATTCAATGAAAGATATACTTTATAATCTGGCACTTGATTTTGAACGAAAAAGACAGTTCAATAAAGCAATAGCTGTTTATGAACATATAAAATCAGTAGACCCCAAATACAAAGATTTACAGGAAAGAATTAAAATATTAAAAGAAGCGAGTGAAGGTATGGTTTTGGGATTGGGAATAAAGAAGACTAAGGGCGAGACAGTTATTATGGATGGGTTAGCAACACAAAAGCCGACATTAGGTAGATATGAAGTTATAAAAGAATTAGGTCGAGGAGCAATGGGAATTGTTTATTTAGGGAAAGACCCAAAAATAAATAGAATGGTTGCAATTAAGACACTTCGTTTTGAGGATGATATTCCTGAAGAAGAAATGAAAGAAATTAAACAAAGATTTTTCAGAGAAGCAGAATCAGCAGGGAATCTTTCGCATCCTAATATTATAAAAATATACGATGCCGGTGAAGATTATGATATCTCATATATGGCAATGGAATTACTTGAAGGTAAAGAACTTAAAGAATACTGTGATAAAAATAACCTGTTACCTGTAAAAGATGTAGTTAAATATATTATTCAAATAGCGGATGCTTTGGATTATGCACATCAGCGCGGTGTTGTGCATAGAGATATAAAACCCGCTAATGTTATGATACTGAATGATGGAACATTAAGAGTTACTGATTTTGGTATCGCAAGAATAATGTCGTCTTCAAAAACACAGACAGGAACTGTTCTTGGAACACCATCATATATGTCACCAGAACAAATTTCTGGAAAAAAAGTTGATGGGAGGTCCGATTTATTTTCGTTAGGAGTAATGTTTTATGAATTACTGACAGGTGAAAAACCGTTTCAAGGTGATAATATTGCAACCTTGTTATTTCAAATTTCTAATACTATACAAAAGAATCCAAAACAGATTAATAATAATATTCCAGATTGTCTGCTTCCTATTATTGATAAAATGTTGAAAAAAAATCCAGATGAAAGGTATCAGAGAGGTAAAGAGATAGTTGATGACCTTAAAAAATGTTTGCAAATTATTGAAGGTAATATTAATGGAACTGTTTCTGAGCAGCAAACTGGTCTGAAAACAGCAATCACAGAAAAAAGATTATCCGATATAGAAGTAAAAGTAAAAAATACTGAAGATACAGTAAAAATAAATGATACAATAAAAATATCACTCGACGATAAAAAGGAAGATAAAAATAAAATATGAAAATAATTGCTGCTGGTAAAACAGATAAAGGTTTAGTCCGACCTGATAACGAAGATAATTTTCTTATTGATGAGAATCTAAAACTTTTTATTGTTGCTGATGGTGCAGGTGGACATTCTTCAGGTGAAGTAGCAAGTAAGTTAGCAGTGAATATAACAAAACAACAGATTGAAAAATATTTTAAAGGAGAAGATATCTCTTTTGGTCCAAAAACAACTTCTTTTTCTAAAATGACCAATGCGCTTTGTTCATCAATTAAATTCGCTAATCAAATAATATATGAAGCATCAAAAAAATATCCTCAGAATAATGGTATGGCTACAACTTGTGTCGCCGCTATTGTTGGCGAAAATTCATTTTCTTACTGTAATGTAGGTGATAGTAGAATATATTTATTAAGAGATAATGAATTAAAACTTCTGACAACGGATCATTCTCTTGTTAACGAGCAACTGAAATTAGGATTGATAACAGAAGAGCAGGCAGAGAAATCAGAATATAGCAATATTTTAACACGTGCTCTTGGAATGAGCGATTCAGTTGAAGTTGATGTTAACGAAATGAAAGCGAAAGATAAAGATGTTTTAATTTTATGCACAGATGGTTTATCAAAAATGGTCAAATATGATATTATTCATAAAACTTTAATAGAAAAATTAGCGCATGGAAATACACTTTCTGATATTTGTGATTATTTTATTAATTTAGTAAATAGTTTTGGTGGAAAAGATAATGTTACAATAGTTATTGTTCAACTTTTTATTGAGAATAAGTTTTCTCTTTTATTAAAAAAAATATTAAATAAGAAAAATTGATAATAAATGGGAGTAAAAAATGCCAAAATTATTATTAAAATTTAATATGGCTGTGATAAAAGAAATACCTATTGCCGAAGAGACAACAACTTTAACAATAGGTAGAAAAGAAGATAATGATATTGTTATTGATAATCCGGCTGTTTCAGGTCATCATGCAAAAATTATGAAAATAGGGAATAAATATTTTATTGAGGATTTAAATAGTACAAATGGGACTTTTATTTCTGGAAGAAAAATTCTGAAAGCAGAATTAGAAAATAATATGCAGGTAGATATTACTAAATATTCGCTCATTTTTATTGATGACCGTCCTAAACAGGAACAAGAACAAGTTATTCCAACTAAAAGTACAGATGAGACATTTGTGCTCGGACCAGAAAAACAGAGAGAAATACTTGAAAAAATGGCTGCTACTAAGACGCCAGCGCCATTATTAGAAAAAATTGGATGTTTGAAAATAACAGATGGTATTGTAGATAAAACAGAAATAGAACTTTCGTTGCTGAATACATATATCGGAACAACAGAATTAGCAGTAGTAAAAATTATTCCATCTAAGGGCTTATTTGGTATAGGAACAGTAACTGGAAACATAGCTTTGATTAATAAGAGACCGGATGGATATCTTTTTAAAGCGATAAAAGAAGGTTATTGTAAAATAAATGGTAAAGTAATCAAGGAAGAAATTTTTGAATTAAAAGAAGGAGATATTATCGAAATAGGTAAGACCAAAATGGTCTTCTTTTATAAATTAAAATCTGATCAAGAGAATTCTTAGATTATTTTAGTGTTATAGTTAATAATTCAAGGTTAAAAAATTATGACAGAATGTAATATTGAACAAAATTTAAAAATTTGTAATTGTTCATATCCACATTGTACTAGAAGAGGTAAATGTTGTGAATGTTTACATTATCACAGGAAGAATGGTGAATTACCTGCGTGTTTTTTCTCTAAAGAGATAGAAATGACTTATGATAGGTCAATAGAACGGTTTATAAAAACATACAAAAAGAAATAATTATTGTTGTATTAGATTTAAATTTCAACTGTTGCTCCTTCCTTAAGTTCACCTGAAATAATTTTTTGTGATATCACATCAATAACATTTTTCTGGATTGCTCTTTTTAGTGGTCTCGCTCCGTAAACAGGGTCATAACCTTCTTTGATAAGTAATTTTCTTGTTTCAGGTTTTAATTTCAATTTAATTTTTTGTTCGTCTAATTTTTCATACAATTTATTTAATTGGATATCAATAATTTTATTTATCTGGTCTTGTGTAAGTCTATCAAAAACAATAATCTCATCAATACGATTTAAAAATTCAGGTCTGAAATATTTATTTAAACTGTTTATAACCATCTCTTTTGTTTTATTGTTTATTATTGTCTGTATATCTGTAAAATATTCTGTTCCGATATTAGAAGTCATTATTATTATTGTGTTACAGAAATTAACTGTTCTACCTTGTCCATCAGTTAACCTACCATCATCGAGTATCTGCAAAAGTATATTAAATACTTCTGGATGTGCTTTTTCTATTTCATCAAGAAGTACAACTGAATATGGTCGTCTGCGGACTGATTCTGTTAACTGACCTCCTTCTTCATAACCAACATATCCAGGTGGTGCACCAATAAGTCGAGAAACAGTATGTTTTTCCATATATTCTGACATATCAATACGAATAAGATTTTTCTCAGTATCAAACAGGAATTCAGCAAGTGTTTTAGCAAGTTCTGTTTTACCAACTCCAGTTGGACCTAAGAATAAGAATGAGCCAATAGGTCTATTTTGGTCAGATAATCCTGCTCTTGACCTACGGATTGCATTTGAAATAAGTTTTACTGCTTCATCTTGTCCAACTATCCGTTTATGTATAATATTTTCCATATTCTTAAGTTTTTCAGTTTCTGTTTGTAGCAATTTAGTTACCGGAATACCTGTCCATTTTGATACAATATATGCTATGTCCTCTTCTTCAACTTCTTCTTTCAATAGACGCATATCTTTTTGTAATTCTGATAGTTTATTATTTTCAAGTTGCAATTTTTTTTCAAGTTCTGGTAATTTACCATACCGAATTTCAGCTACTTTATCAAGTTCGCCGTTTCGTTCATATTTTGTTTCTTCTATTTTAATGTTATCTATTTCTTCCTTTATTTTATTTATACTCTTTATTAATTCTTTTTCCTTTTGCCAGTGTGTATTTAGTTTTTCATACTTGTCTTTGAGTGAATTCAGTTCTTTATCCAGTTCTGATAGCCGATGTTTTGCATCAGGATCATCGATATTTTTCTTTAGAATTTGTTTTTCAACTTCAATACGATTTATTTGTCGTTTTATTTCATCTATTTCTGCTGGCATTGAATCTATTTCCATTTTAAGTTTACTTCCGGCTTCATCTATTAAATCAATTGCTTTATCAGGCAAAAATCTATCAGCAATATATCTTGATGAAAGTTTCACTGCAGAAATGAGTGCTTCATCTTTAATTTTTATTCCATGATGAAGTTCATACTTTTCTTTTAATCCACGAAGGATAGCGATAGTATCTTCTATTGACGGTTCCGATACAATAATTGGCTGAAATCTTCTTTCCAAAGCACCATCTTTTTCAATATGTTCTCTATATTCGTCAAGAGTTGTTGCACCGATACATCTCAGTTCACCACGTGCAAGTAACGGCTTCAACAGATTTGATGCGTCAATAGCTCCTTCTGCTGCACCGGCACCAACGATTGTATGTAATTCATCTATAAATAATATAATTTTACCTGAACTTTCTGTTATCTCCTTAAGAACAGCTTTTAATCTATCTTCAAATTCACCACGATACTTTGTGCCTGCTAAAAGTGCTCCTAAATCAAGTTGTATTATTTTCTTATCTTTAAGTGTTTCAGGAACATCGTTTCTGACTATTCGCTGTGCTAATCCTTCTACAATTGCGGTTTTGCCTACTCCAGGTTCGCCTATTAGTACAGGATTATTTTTTGTTCTTCTACTTAATACCTGTATACTGCGTCGTATTTCACTATCACGTCCTATAACAGGATCAAGTTTATTTCTTAATGCAAGTTCAGTTAAATCCCGTCCATATTTTTCTAATGGTTGGTATTTTGATTCGGGATTCTGATCTGTTATACGTTGTGATCCTCGTATATTTTTTAATGCTTGATAGATTTTATCTTTAGTTACACCGTGTCTTTTTAAAATATTTCCTGCTGGACCATTTTCTTCAACTATACCTATAAGTAAATGTTCATCTGAAATATATTCATCTCTAAGTGTTTCTGCTTCCTTAACAGCAATATCAAATACTTGTTTTAATCTTGTTGAAATATATAATTGTTGTGGTATATTGTTTAAATAGGGTAGTTTTTTTAGTTCTTGTATTGTTAACTCACTGATATTAGAGATATTAACACCGATATTATCCAATATTGACTGAACAATATCTTCTTTGTTACGTAACAATGATAGAAGTAAATGTTCAGGCAATATTTCTTGATGATTATATCTCTGTGCTAAGTTTTGTGTCTCAACAAGAGTTTCCTGTGTTTTAATAGTAAATTTATCAAACATATTTTTTTACCTCTAATATATTAGATGCAAAAGATGTGTTTTGGATTTTAGATATGAGAAATTTTTTTGATTATTTAAGTTATTTAATGTATTTTTTCTGAATATAATTTAAGCCGGCGAAGGGTTTCGAACCCCCAACCTATGGTTTACAAAACCATTGCTCTACCATTGAGCTACGCCGGCATTAACAGTTTTTATTTTATATAAAATAAAATTTTATTTGTCAACTTTATATTGTATTTGTGTATAATGTTTCAACATTTACTTAATAAATTTGACATTTTATTATTTTATAGTTATAATTTTTATTAATTATGAATAATTTAGATGTTATTGTACTTGCTGCGGGTAAAGGTGTTCGTATGAAATCTGATATTCCAAAAGTACTACATCTTTTATGTGGGAAACCGATGATAGAGCATGTAATAGAGACGATATTAAATCTTAATCCCAATAGAATTTATTTAGTAGTTGGTTATCAAAGTGATAAAATTAAAGAGTTTGTTAATGAAAAATTTATATCTAAACTAAATAAAATAGAATTTGTTACACAGGAACAGCAGTTAGGTAGTGGTCATGCAGTGAGATGTGTAACATCATATATAAAAGATACTGATGGTGATATTTTAATAATGTATGGAGATACTCCACTTATAACAAACAAGACACTTGATAAATTAATAACTACGCATAAAAAAAATAATAATGATTTAACTTTATTGACAGCAAGAGTGAATAATCCATTTGGTTATGGCAGGATAATAACTGATGAAAAGGCCAATGTGGTTGAGATAAAAGAAGAACTTGATTTAAGTGATATTGAAAAAGAAATAAAAGAGATAAATGTAGGTGTTTATTGTATCAGAAAAGAATTGATTATCAAGAATATAGACAAAATAAAGATAAATGAACGTAAAAATGAATATTATTTCACGGATATTGTAAAAATTTTATATCAACAAAACAAAAAAATAAAAGTAGTTCTAACTGATAATAATGATGAAATTATAGGTATAAATACTAAAGATGAAATAATTCACGCAGAGAAACTTTTACAGGAGAGATTTAAAACATGTACGATAAATTAAGAGTATTCACAGGTAATGCGAATAGGAAATTAGCAGCAGATATTACGAAAAAAATAGGAATAAGTTTAGGCAAAATGTTTGTTGGAAGATTTTCTGATGGTGAAGTGCAAGTTAAAATTGAAGAAAATGTAAGGGGTAAAGATTGTTTCGTTATTCAGCCAACCTGTCCACCAGTTAACGAAAATTTAGTTGAGTTACTTGTTATAATAGATGCGTTATTACGTGCATCAGCAAAACGTATAACTGCGGTTATGCCATATTATGGATACGGACGCCAAGATAGAAAATCTGAACCCAGGGTTCCTATTTCTGCAAAACTTGTTGCAACACTACTTACAGCAAGTGGTGCAGATAGAATATTGTCAATGGATTTACATGCAGGTCAGATACAGGGATTTTTTGATATTCCGGTTGACCACCTTTATGCAACACCAGTTTTCATAAAGTATTTTAATGATAAGAAATTTGATAAATATCGTAATAATTTTGTTGTTGTTGCTCCTGATGCTGGTGGTGTAGAACGAGCCCGAGCATTTGCCAAATACATTAATTCCAATTTAGCTATTGTTGATAAACGACGTCCATCACCAAATCAAGCAGCAATAATGAATATTATAGGTGAAGTGAAAGATAAGATGGCAATAATTCTTGATGATATGGTAGATACGGGCGGAACACTAGTTAAAGTAGCGTATGCGCTGAAAAAGAAAGGAGCAAAAATAATTTATGGCGCTGCTTCACATGGTGTTTTATCAGGGAATGCTGTAAGTCTGATAGAAGAATCGCCGATTGAAAAACTGATAATAACAGATTCTATTCCATTAAATAATAAAAAATCGGATAAAATTGTTGTACTATCTGTATCAGAACTTTTAGCAAAATCAATAATAAGGATATATAAAGAAGAGTCTGTAAGTGAACTTTTTATATAGAATTTATAAAAAAGGAGTGACATAATTATGGAGGAGATATTACTTGACTCAAAATTGAGAGAAAAAAGTTCAAAAGGAATTCTCAGAAAACAGCGAAAGAATGGATTTATTCCTGCAATTGTTTATGGACATAACGAGCCAAATGTTTCTATTTGGATTGATGAAAAAAGTTTTACAAAAATATTACATACAAAATTGGGTCCTAATATTTTAATAAAACTAAATTTAGGTAATGGTGATGTTAAAACAGTTATTATTAAAGAGATACAGCGTAATGTTCTAACACATAAACCAATACATATTGATTTTCTTGTTGTATCAATGAAAGAGAAAATAGAAGTTAATGTTCCTATTAAGGTCGTAGGAGAAGCTCCAGGAGTAAAAATATCAGGTGGAATTCTTGAACATATTTTGAGAGAATTAACGATAAGATGTTTGCCAAATGAAATTCCTGAATTTATTGAAGTTGATGTATCTAAACTCAATATTGGAGATAGTATACTTGTCAAAGATTTGCCAGAATTGAAAAACATTGAAATATTAAGTGATAAAAATTCGATCATTGTTAATGTTGTTTCTCCAACAAGAATAGAAGAAACACCTGTCTCTGTAATGGAACAATTAACACCCACTGAACCAGAAGTTATTTCAAAAGGTAAGAAAGAGATACCAGAAGAAGTAACTGAAGGTGGTGCTAAACCAGAGAAAGAAACGAAGACAGATAAAGAGAAAAAAGAACCAACTAAACCTGCTAATGAGCCCCCAAAATAATTTTTTATAGAATGATTACTTTAATTGGATTAGGTAATCCTACTGAAGAGTATTACAATACACGACATAATCTTGGTCATTTTGTTATTGATACTTTTGTATCAAGATATAATCTTAATTTAAAATCAAACAGGAATCTTAAATGTAGACTTGTGAAAACAAAGATGTATGGTAAAGAGATAATTTTGGCTAAAACATCTGTCTTTGTTAATAATTCTGGTGAATCGGTGAAAAAAATAATTGAGTATTATAATATATCATTAGACCATATACTTATAATAATTGATGATTTTTCTTTATCGATAGGTAAGATCAGATTACGATTAAAAGGGTCAAGTGGGGGACATAAAGGATTACAATCAATTATTGATGTTTTAGGAACAGAAAAATTTCCAAGATTAAAACTTGGTATCGGTCCTGTTCCTGTAGGTGTTGACCCTAAAGATTTTGTCTTGAGTGAATTTCTAATTGAGGAGAAACCTATAATAGAAAAAATGGTTAATGATTCTATCATCATGATAGAAGATTTTATAAAACGAATTGATACATAATATAATAAAGTATGAAACAAGCAGAGTTTGTTCATTTACATAATCATACAGAATATTCATTATTAGACGGTGCATGTAGGATTATTGAAGATAGAGATAGTCCAGGTGAATTGATTAAACTTATGGCTGAATATAAGATGCCAGCATTAGCCATAACAGATCACGGGAATATGTATGGTGTAATTGAGTTTTATCAAGCATGTTGTAATATAGGTATAAAACCCATTATAGGATGTGAAATATATTTAGCACCGGGATCAAGATTTGATAAGAAACAGGATTCAAAAAAAGATAATTACTATCATCTTACATTACTTGCTAAGGATAATACAGGATACGAAAATTTAATGGAAATTTCTTCAATAGGGTTTTTAGAAGGGTTCTATCATAAACCACGAGTTGATAAAGAAGTATTATCTAAATACAGTAAAGGATTGATATGTCTATCAGGTTGTTTGCAAAGTGAATTATCTTCAGCAATATTATCAGGTGATTCAGAGAAAGAGAAGAAAGTTATAGAGGAGTACAAATCTATTTTTGGACCAGAGAATTTTTATATTGAGTTAATGGATAATGGAATAAAAGCGCAGAAACAAATTATTAAAGAATCGCTTATTCTTTCTAAAGTAACAAATACTCCTGTCGTAGCAACCAATGATTGTCATTATCTACATAAGAATGATGCCAATGCACACGATATTTTACTTTGTATTGGAACAGGAACAACTGTTGATACTAAAGATAGATTACGGTTTCAGACAGATGAATTCTACTATAAGTCACCACAAGAGATGATGAAGATATTCAGTGAAATACCTGAATCAATAAAAAACACTTTAAATATTGCTGAAAAGTGTTCTGTTAAAATTAATTTTGACCAGATTTATCTACCTTATTATAAAGTACCCAATGATATAGATCCGTTTGAGTATTTAAAATCACTTTGTGAAAAGGGATTAAAAGAGAGATACGGTAAAATAACAGATGAAATTAAGAAACGGCTTGATTACGAGTTGTCTATAATAAAAAATATGGGATTTGTCTCATATTTCCTTATTGTGTGGGATATGGTTCAATACGCAAAACAAAGGAAAATACCTGTAGGTCCAGGACGTGGTTCAGGTGCAGGCTCAATAGTTTCATATTGTTTAGGAATAACAAATATATGTCCGATAAAATATGGTTTATTATTTGAACGGTTTCTTAATCCAGAACGACGAACTATGCCTGATTTAGATATTGATTTTGCTGATATTGGTCGTGATAAAATAGTTGAGTATATGAGAGAAAAATATGGAAAACAGAATGTTGCACAAATAATCACTTTTGGGTCAATGAAATCACGACTTGTTGTAAGAGATGTTGCAAGAGTATTAGGGTTTACTGTTGCAGAAGGAGACAAAATAGCGAAACTTATTCCTGAGAATATGACTATATATCAAGCATTAAGGTCTGTTTCTGAACTAACCTCGTTATATCACAAAGATGAAAGATATACCAAACTTATTGATATTTCTCGTAAATTAGAAGGATTGAAACGACATACCGGTATACACGCAGCAGGAATTGTTATTGCTAAAGACAAAATTACAAAATATACTCCAATTGCAAAATCATCACGTGATGATGAACAAGAAATTATCACTACTCAGTATAATGATGATAGTTTATTGAAATTGGGGTTATTAAAAATTGATATTCTTGGATTACGAACTTTAACTATTCTTGATAATACAGTTAGTCTTATATACAAAGATAAAAAGGATAGTTTTAATTTTGATTCTATACCACTTGATGATAAAAAAACATTTAAATTATTACAGGAGGCGAAAACAAGTGGGGTTTTCCAATTAGAATCGACAGGGATGCGCGATTTATTGAGAAAATTCAGACCGACTGTATTTGAAGATATAATTGCATTGATAGCATTATATCGTCCTGGGCCAATCAGATCAGGAGTACTTGATGAATTTGTTAAACGTAAACATCAACAGTCAAAAATAAAATATGACCATCCTTTACTTGAGCCAATACTTAAAGAAACATACGGTATTATTGTATACCAAGAACAAGTCATACAGGTTGCTGTCAAAATTGCTGGTTTTACTGCAAGTCAGGCAGATAAATTAAGGAGAGCAATGAGTAAAAAAATACCCGAAGAGATGGAAAAAGAGCGCGATAATTTTATTGAATCAGCACATAAAAATAATATTGACAGACAGGTTGCTAAAAAGATATTTGAACAAATTTTGTATTTTTGTGAATACGGGTTTAATAAATCACATGCTGCCGCTTATGGATTACTTGCCTATTACACAGCATATTTTAAAGCGAATTATCCTGTTGAGTTTATGTGTTCATTAATGACAAGTGAAATAAGTAGAGGTGGAACAAGTAAAGATGAAGAATCAAAATTGTTAAATTATATCAATATTGCAAAACAAATGAATATTGAAGTTTTACCACCTGATATACAAAAATCTGATGCGATATTTACAATTGAAAATGGTGCAATAAGATTCGGGTTATTAGCAATAAAAAATGTCGGTATTGCATCAGTAGAAAATATTATTGCAATAAGAAGAAAAGACGGACCTTTTAAATCATTATATGATTTCTGTGCAAGAATAAACACAAGACAGGTTAATCGTAAAGTTATAGAATCATTAATTAAAGCAGGTGCTTTTGATTTTCTTGGACAATATGAAAAAAATTCACTTCCAGAATATGTAAGAGCAAAAGCATTAGCAGATCTTGATGTTATATTTAAAAATAGAGATAGATCTTCTTGCGGACAGGAGCAATTATTTGAAATGAATGTTGGAACAGATGAATCTATTGAACCATGGCCTAAACATGTTTTACTTGAATATGAGAGAGAGGTATTAGGAATGTATTTTTCCGGGCATCCGTTGGAACCTTATCGTAAAATAATTGAGACAGTATCTTCCCATAGTTTGGATTCATTACCAGTTGATAATACAAAAGTTACAGTTGCAGGTATGATAGCAAATATAAAACGATTAATAACTAAAAAGGGAGAACAGATGGCTAAATTCAAACTTGAAAATGATGGAGGAACAGTAGATATTCTCGTTTTTCCTAAAAGTTATAATTCAAATATTAATAAATACCTTAATATACAATCAGTTGTCTTAGTTAGAGGACGGGTTTCAACAAATGATGAAAGAATATCAATTATTGCAGATGAAATTGAGCCGTTAGATGATTATGAAAAAAAATCACTTAGGTCGATAGAAAAGATAATATTGAAACTTACAAGTATAGGTGTTGATGATAAGTTTATTGATAGATTAAAAAAGTTATTACATACACATAAAGGGAATACAAAAGTGTATATGAAAATCCTTTCTAAATCTAATGAAGAAATACTTATAGAAACACCGTATATGATAGAGTTGAGCAATAAATTATTTGAAGAATTAGAAAAAATTATTGGTGAAAAATCCTGGGAGATAGTTAATATGAATAGTAACAAAATAGCACAGAATGAAACTTCAGTTAAGAAATAATTATTGAAATTATTTTAATTAACCAAATTACCTAAAATACACTTTCTATTATTCAATTATCTAATATGAACTCTAAAATGTTTAGTAATGATAAAAATAATTACTGAAAAAATACATCCATTTTTTATCCTGACCTTTATTTATATTATATTCCTTATAGTTATTGACAGAACAGGTTATTTTACTAATATACCACCAGAAATAAATCAATTAAAAGACCAAAAACTAAAATTTAATGGGACAGTTATATCAACACCTGTTGATAAACCATCATATAGAGAATTTACTGTAAAAATAGTTTATAGTGAGAATACAATATATAAGTCATCAGGTAGAGATAGAGCTATTAAACTTATTGCAAAGTGTTATATAAGAGATACTGATATAAGATATAATGACAGGATTGTATTTATTGGTAAATTGAAGGAATTACCGGTATACAGGAATCCCGGGACATTTGATTACGGAAAATATCTATTACGACAGAATATCTACGGATTTGTTTATATTGATGAGATAATATCTGTTGAACATAAGAATCCAGGTTTTTTTAATAAAATTGTTCTATCGTTACGGAAAAGAATGACAGAGAGTATATTACAGAACCTACCTGCTCGTAAAGCAAGTATTCTTGTTAAAATGTTTACTGGCGATGTATCATATATGCCTCAAGATTTAAAACAAATATTCATTGACGCAGGTGTGATGCATGCACTTGTTGTAAGTGGATTACATGTTGTGTTTGTAGTAGGTATGTTTCTATTCATATTAAGGTTTATACCTATTTCAAACAGAATACGAAGTTTAATATTAATTATTCCTGTGATACTGTATTGTTTTATCACTGGTGCCAATCCGCCAATAGTTAGAGCAACAGTTATGACTATAACAGTTATAATCTGTTATTTTCTTGCTCGAGAAAGTGCTATATATCATAGTTTCGCTCTCTCAGCAATGGTAATATTATTATTTGACCCACAATCTTTATTTTCGGCTAGTATGCAACTATCATATGCAGCATGTTTGGGTATCGTTTATATATATCCGAAATTGATGTTCAATATAGATAAATTTAGAGAGAAAATATTGCAAAATGGAAACAATAAATTTTATTCATTTCTAATTTCTGTTTTATATTATTTATTTTCTCTTTTTCTCGTATCGTTTTCAGCACAACTTGGTGTCACACCTATTATTGCATACTATTTTTATAAGATATCTCTTATCGCTTTGTTATCAAATATTATTATTGTTCCTATTTCAGGACTAATTCTTATATTATGTTTCGGACTATTTTTTTCAACACAGATATTCTTTTTCTTAGTACCTGTATTCAAATTATTGATTCTTATTGTAACAGATATTTTTATTAAATTAACAGAATTTTTTGCTTCAGTACCAAATGCTATAATAAGAACGGGACAACCAACAATTTATTTTATAATTATATACTATATTCTGCTAATTTTTATTTTCAAGATAAAAAACATTAGATTTAGACTAATTATAGTATTTTCAAGCATTTTTTTGTTCTTTTCTTATTTTATGGTTACTAAATTTGTGGTTAAGTATCCTTTAAAAATAACTTTCCTTGATGTCGGATTAGGTGATTGTATATTTATTAGAACACCGGATGATAAGAAAATATTTATTGATTGTGGTGGAAGTAATGCGCAGGTAGGCGACTGGATAATAGAACCATTTTTGTGGTCACAGGGTATAACTGAAATAGATAAGATATTTATTACAACCAATAAATGGACCCATTATTCAGGATTAAAGACATTAATTGACGATTTTAAGATAAAGGAAATATTTATTCTTTCTGATAATCTTGATTATAATACTGAACTGGCTAATACTATAAAATTAGCAAAATCAAAAAAAATAAATATCAATTCTAATTATTCTAATTTTGGAACAGATGAAGTAAAGTTTGTAGTTTTTCATGATAAAATTAAGTCAAGTTATGTTATTCAACTGATTCATAATAAGTTTTCAATCCTTTTTACTTCGGATTCTTCTGACGAATTTCTTAATACAATATCAGATAAAATAGGTAAAATTGATATATTACAGATACCGCAGCATGGTAAAAAATTAATTAATAAGAAAATAATAGAAATCCTCAGCCCTGAATACTTAATTTTATCAACAGATAAACCTTATAAGGACTTCAATTTACCTGTTTATTCAACTTTTTATAATGGTGCAATTATTATAAAAGTTAAGAAAACTGAATATATAATTAATTCTTTTATTAACCTCAACAATTGTATAAAGATTTCAATGAATTTATCAGATATTGAAGACCCTCCTAAAAAGTGATTATTCCAAGTAGAATTAATAGAAATTGTTAGGTCAATTCAAAAAAGTTTTGAGCTTCAAACACATTCTGGTTAGTATTGATTTTTATTGAAAGATGTAGAAATTATTTTCTTAATAAAGTAAGTTTACCAATTCCTTTTTCGTTTGAGCTTTCGTAGGTGTATATATAGATACCATTAGTTACTGGCTTGTTTCCTTCATTTGTACCATCCCATTCATATTGATTCTTCAATGTTCTAACCAATTCTCCTGAAAGTGTAAATATTTTTATCTCTGTATTATCAGAAACTATACCATTACCATAAAAAGTAAGATTACCATACATAGGATTATAGGGATTGGGTTTAATCAATATACAAGTTGCCACAGGACTCAAGATACGATATACAGAAAAATGGGAAATTTCTGCTGTAACTATATTTTCACTGGGATTTACTTTTGACGTATCTACTAGTTCCCAGATAAATTCTGTTTCATTCCAGCAATAGATTTTAAAATTTTCTTCGTCTGTTTCCTGCAGATTACCATCTTCATATTTTAAAATAATAGTCACTGGTTTTTTTTATTGTATTCCTGATGGCTCAAAATTATATTCATAACCTATAGGTTTGAGATTTTGTTTCTCCATACTGATTTTTTTCTTTGTATTTTTATCATTATTATTTTCTTCTACTAGCATTATGTTAATTGTAGTTTTGTTCTCCAATGCGCCAGGAGGAATAACTATTTCTGCTCCGTTCGGACCTTTTATTCTGCCACCTGCTGAAGATATAATGTTTTTTATGTAACTTCCGTCACTACGCCCTTCGTTTCCAGACAGGTCTTTACCTCTTGTCAAGTCATTTAAAAATCTAACCGAAGGTTAGATTAGAAAAATAGACAAAAAATTGAATTTCAAAAAACATAAATAACAAT
>Ga0123519_10001822_pt1 | contig 36316 bp, 25 predicted proteins | sample YelNatPaOPRAMG02_FD_87396 | JGI IMG/M metagenome (GOLD analysis project Ga0123519, IMG submission 87396) | Hot spring microbial communities from Yellowstone National Park - Yellowstone National Park OP-RAMG-02 (version 2) | ecosystem: Environmental > Aquatic > Thermal springs > Hot (42-90C) ... | reverse complement strand
TCCATCAATCAGACAAGCACTGCCTAACGCTCTATGCACTACCTCGCAGTGCTGAACACCAAGTTGACAAAGAGCCTGCGACCGAGATCAGTCATCTTATCTGCCGCCCCATAGAATCCCCATTGGTAGAATAGGTTGTACTGACTTGCCAGCGGGAAGTAGCTCTGGTTTCCGGACATCATCAGCATTCTATTCGTCGTCCCACCGGGATCGTAAAGTACTACTGCGCTATTGCCACGCCCAGAGTAGAGTCCCAACGTTTGTCCAATGGAGACACCAAGATCATATGGGTAGTTGTAGATATTACCGCCGTATGCAACGGCGCTAGTTTGATCGGACGCGACTGCGCTGTTCAGCCAGCCTAGGTAGAGATCAGGCGTTGTCACCTTATCAAGAAACCGCGCGCCGCCACTACCAATCGCTATAATGGGCTTTCCAGCCGAGAGCACTGCGGTTACCTGTTTCGCCTCTGCCCAGTCGCCAGTATCGCCGCCGATTAAGATCACGTTGTACCTGCTGAGATCTGTCCCGGTAACCTTCGACCGATATATGAGACTCGTGGGCACAGAATTATTATCTAGCAGTGCCTTGAAATATTCGGCATCTGTTCTGTTGGTGTCCAAGATATAGGCCGCGGTAAGTTCGCGTACGACGATATCGGCGTCTTGTCGAGGCCTCAGGACTCTCATCGGGATTCCGCTCAAGGTCGAAGCCCCACTGATACCGGTTACGCTCACATATGAACCTAACGGCGGCACATAGCCGGACGGCACACTGTCTACGAATACCGACGGCATATCAGACGCATTATCCTGGATCTTGCCGCCGTCGCTGATGTAAAATCGCGAGCCTGACGCGTGCTTTACGACGCGGCCGGTTGTTCTGACCAGCAGCCCGACGTTGTATACGCCCTGGCCGGCAGCGGGTACGGCTACCGTGTTCGGATCAGGCGAGCCGCCTCCGAGCCAGTCGTTGCGGATCCCGAGCGGATCGATCCAATAACCTTCTGCTGTGACCTGCTGATAGTACGGCGTGATCTGCCGCTCCGCATAGCTGGTCGACAGCGGACCGGCCACGGTTACTTTGTAGCCGGGACTGATTCCACTCGCGGTGTTGACCCGAATACCCGACGAGCGGTCGGGCTCTTCGATATAGTAGTAGCTGCTGAACCGAGCCGTCGTGATCTTACTGGTCAGCGAGACCCATGTGCCGTTAGGATTCGCCCGTGCTTGGCTGATCGTGGAGAACGGGTTCGCGACCACTATCCTAAACGTGTCCTCAGCCCACAGGCCGCCGGCGTCGGTTGCGCGGATGGTCACGTCGCTGTAGCCGGTCCAGTTCGCAGCCGGATAGATGTCCACAAAGTCCCAAGCATCTATGGACACGCCGCAGTTGGGATCGGTGTTGGCGGTGATGGTGTAGACCAGGTCATTGTCGGAGGTCTCCTCGTCCTGCGCGTAAATCCACAAGTCGATCGCGTTGTTCCACGACCCGTTCTTGGCCAGAAGCCGATCCGGCAGGCCCGCGAGCGTCGGCGGGTCGTTTACAGGATTTACCGTGATTCTGAACGTGTCCTCGGTCCACAGCCCGCCGGTGTCGGTGCAGCGCACGGTCACGTCGCTGTAGCCGTTCCAATTCGCGACCGGGTTTATGTCGATGTAGCGATTCGAGTCGATGGACACGCCGCAGTTGGTGTTGGTATTGCCGGTGATGGTGAATACCAGATCGGCATCGGGGGTCTCGTCGGACGCGTACGCCCACAGGTCGATCGCGTTGTTCCAAGTAGCGTCCTCGTTCATTGTACGGTCGGGCAGACCGGTGAACACCGGAGGGTCGTTGACCGCCGTGACCGTGATCCTGAACGTGTCGGAACTATATAAGCCACTGGGATCGGTAGCGCGCACTGTGACGTCGCTATAGCCGTTCCAGTTCGGGACTGGGTTTATGTCGATGTAGCGGTTGGAGTCGATGGATACACCGCAGTTGGTGTTGGTGTTGCCGGTGATGGTGAAGGTGAGTCCCGAATCGGCGGTCTCGGGGTCGGATGTGTACGCCCAGAGGTCGATAGCGTTGTCCCACGTGTGGTCCTCCAGAACTGTCCTGTCCGGCAGACCCGATATCACCGGTGGGTCGTTGACCGCGGTGACGGTGACAACGAAGGAGTCATATCGGGTGCGGATGCCGTCGGTGCAGCTTATGGTCACCGTGCTGGTGCCATACCAGTTAAGAGCAGGGTTTATGTCCACATAGTCTCCGGCATGAATCGAAACGCCGCAATTCGGGTTCGTGTTGCCGGTTATCTGGTACTCGAGCTCACTGTCGGAGCTTTCGGGGTCATATGCGAATGCCCAGAGATCGATGGCATTATTGATCGGTGTGTCCTCTTGGGTAGTCACGTCCGGCAGCCCCGAGAAGGTCGGCCACGTGTTGTAGTCTATCGTGTTCTGATATAGCGCTTTTGTCGGGTGGTGCTTCGGCTGGCCTTTGTTCTTCCATCGGGTCCAGAACTCGGAGAAATTATTGTCGCGGTTGGCGCTGCCGTACCAGGTGTCCCAGATGTATTCCCAGCTAAGCTGGCAGGTGTCGTAGCCGTCCGCGTTCGAGTCGCCGATGTCCCACATAGCTCCGGCGACGCGACCCTCTACTTGGTCGCCGGTGTCCCAATAATTGCCCCAGGTCGAGTTTTCGCAGTCGAGCGAACCGCCACCAGCCCAGTGGTAGACAGGGTCATTCGAAACTGCAAACTTGTACCAGTTCGCGAATCCCTCGTACCACGCGCAGTGCGGGCCACTCGCGACTTCGAAATAGTGCGGCGACGGGCAGTCGCTCGAGGGCAGCCACTGACCATACCCATCCCATTGAACTTCGTGGCCGTACTCGTGCAACACCACATCGCACACATTCGGCGAGGCGGCCTTGAGACAGATATTCCCGCCCCAATCTGTGCGGCAATTAAAGTCGCCGGTAGTGCTGGTGGAGGACCACTCGACGGTAACCCCGCCGTTCATCGTGGTGTGATCGTTCCACCAGTAGGGCCACCAGAAGCCCTTGTTCAGATCCATCATGATCCACCAAGCGGGCTCGTTGGTGTCCCCGTTGTTGACGTGCCAGGTGCCCATGTCGTATGTTCCGTCGCCGCTGGTCCTGATTCCGGTTTGCACGGAATAACACGGGCTCAATGCGTTACCGCCGTCATCCCTGCCTTCGCCAGGAGGAACCACTCTTAGCGCCTTGCCGTCGCACGAGTGAGTATTGTTGTGATAACACCAGGCTCGAACGCGAAAGCCGGCGGAGCCGGGATTGGTTATTGCGGAAAACGTGTAATAGCCGTTGTTGTCGGTCACCCATGTACTGGTCAGCACGGCATCATCGCTACCTCTTCGTAGCTCCACATAAACCCATTCCATGGGCCGGTATGTGTCGTCGCGGTCGTAGTAGCACCACCTGCCGGTGACCACTAAGGTGCCTTCGGGCGTCGGTCCAGCTTCTTGAGCCTTAGTCTCGCCGGGTCCAACGTCGCAAGGTTCGGGTTCACTCGGCGCTTGTAGCGGCAGCTTCATGTACTCCGAGAGTTTCATTGGTTGCACAATTTCGCCGGTTTCAAGGCACGCCGCCGCACTCTGGGTGGGCACCACATCGGTAATGTGTCCCACAGTTGAGAACCCAGGCTGAGAATTGAAGAAAACCTGGGCGATGTCGCTGAACGCAGTGTGTTCATCGATTCGGCAGAAGACTGTTGCGGTGATTGTCTTGTTGCCGGGCGAAGTGACTTTTATGGCAAGCGGCAAAGTCTTCGTCTGTCTGGCAGCCAAGTCGCCATTCCAGGTTTTATTGCCTTTGACAAGATCAATCCCGGGTGACAAGTCTATCGTAAGGGACACATTTTTCATCGAGAAATGAGCGTAGATGTCGCAGTCCAGAGTCGCTTGTTGACCAAGTTCGGGGACTCCGGGAAGCTTGAGCTGGACTGTCAAGGGGCTCGGCATATCGGCGGAGACACTGCCCGCTAGTCCCGTAACGAGCAGGGCTAAACAGAAACAAATAATCGGTGCACGTACGATACGCATAGCGTATGCCTCCTTTCTTTCCGACTCAAAGTGCGCAGTAGTGGCCAGCCCTGCCCATCAGGCGCAGTGTGCTGCGCAATTCGAAGTCAGTCGCATTATCCGACGATTGTTTCAATTTGTCAATCGATGTACGAAATTTAATTAGCGTTGCACTAAAATAGAGAGGTATAAACGCGTTAACGGGGAGGGATGATCTCGCACAGAAGGCGGGTGATCTTAATAAACGGGCGAGATTCTGAAAAGTCGACCGTCTCCTGGGGCAAGGCTCACGAGTATTTTACCTGTTATTCGATCAACAGGATAGCCAATCCATTCACCAGTGTGCCGGTCGAATTCTTCGATAATTGCGTTTGGATTTGCAAGTTGTACCAGTGCCGTAGAGGGTTTCCTGTAGTCTCGGTTGACAATCATGAAAGCGGTAGTTTTCCGGCCGTTTCCGAAGAGCCCTAGCACGTATTGACCATCGCCAAAGACTCTAATAGCGGAACGAGCAGGTATCGCTCTGGTGCCGATTGGGAGAGGTTTTGAATGATACACAGCCCTGCTTTGCATGTTGAGAAGTATGGGACCGATTTGACGAAGCTCACGATTGATTTCAGCTGCATCCAAAGCCAGTTCAGTTCTTAGTCCATCTTGGTACAGTCCTCCGTACGACTTCGGTCCCCAGTAAAGAAAATAAGATATTCCCTTGCCTCCATAAGCCAGCGTTGTATACACGAGAAAGCGTAACTCATTTCTATTGACCTGCCGCCAAGACGGCTCAATCGTGCACGCTTGAATTATGTTCAGAAACGGCAGCTTAGCTTTGAGCGCAGCCTCGCGAATTAGTTCTAGGTTCAGGAAGTACTGGCTTCCATCACCATCTTTAAGGAAGTGATAGTGGTCATAGCTGATCAATTCTGGCTTGACTATACTTATGAAATTGTTTAGGTACTCTCGATAAGCAGCTATGGTTTCGGCATTGGTTCCTGACCCCGCAAAATTGGTAGGGATGCCAACTTTGGCTCGCTCAACAGCGTCAGCAGAAACGCCCAGCTGTTCCTTAGTAGCGTATGTTGGGAACAAGTTTATGTAAGACAGGTGTTTCGGATCGTGCTCACGGATGAACCGCACCAATCTTCCCAGTCCCGAAAATGCCCCGGAGCCTGGCTCGTCAGTCACATAGTAACCTTCAATCGCGGGATGGTCTTTCACTCGGTCGATCAGCGCGCGTAGCATCTGTGTCTGTTCGGGATTGTCCAAGCTTGAGGGGTTGATAAGCGGGTCCTGCAAGAGTGCTTTTAGACCGTGTTTGTGCACCGTGTCCAACGCATCTGCGGGCGCCCAAGTTAGGTTGTAGCCCTCGGCAGCAACTGCGGAGAGATTTGCATCCGTGGCAGGAGGCGGACACCAGAACGTGATTACAAACTTGTCCTGTTTCCACGCGACGGTGGGCGAGACAACGCCCATAACCGCTGCGGCTGCAAAACCAGTTACTGTTAGGCGTGCGATAGTGTTCATATGTCGATCTCCGCTACCAATCGCTGTCCTGCTAGATGTGCTTTTCGCGTCATGCTATCGCGAAACCTTCTCTCATCGATTTGGAGGAACAGCGTTTACTTTCCTCTAAGCTATTTCTGAAACGCTGTGCTCAGATGAACGGTGGGCGCGCAGTTTGCGAAGTACTAACGCGACGATCAGCTTGAGGAGAGTAGAATGCCTTTTCAGCAAACAAAGGAACAAATATTTCTGCGCAAGATCTTCCGACGCAAGGAAGAGATTAAAGGGTACGTATTCACGAATCGTGTTCCAGTAACCGAGATTACGGTTCGAGAGACTCCCCTTTTTGAAAGCTATAATGATGCCACTAGAGCTTCCGGCTATCGACCTATCAAGGTCGGCGAGCAATGGGGTGGGGGAACCAACGCCTGGTTCAAACTTTCTTTTCGTATTCCACAAGAGTTTCGCGGTCGCGAGGTGTTTTTTCTAATTGACATTGATGGTGAGGGCTGTTTGTTCTTGAATGGTAAACCCTACCACGGGATAGACAGAAATCACACTGAAGTATTTTTGACTGGAAATGCGCGTGGTGGGGAAGAGTTTGATTTTGTTATAGATGCTATTTCCAAGCATTGGATGAATTTCAAGGACCAGTCTCCAAAAACTTTGCGCAGAGCCGAGCTTGCAACGCGGAACAAAGAGGTGTGGGACTATTGGTTCAATCTGGATTACCTCCATCAGCTTGCGGAGGTTCTGCCTGAAGATAGCCCTAGGCGCGCAAAAATAATCTATACGCTCAATGAAAGCATTGACGCGTTCGACTACACTCGAATAGACGATGAGTCGCTGAGCAAGTCGGCTCTTCGCGCTAATGAATTGCTGCAACCGTTATTGGAATGTAAAGCTGCTTCGAGCGCTACGAATGTGGCGGTGCACGGTCATTCGCATATCGATGTAGCTTGGCTGTGGCCATACGCCGAAACCCGTCGCAAATGTGCTCGCACCTTCTCCACAGTGATTCGGTTAATGGATGTATATCCTGAGTATATCTTTTCGCAAAGTCAGGCACAGCTTTACCAGTTCGTGAAAGAAGATCACCCGGAACTGTATGCTGAGATAAAGCAACGCATAAAAGAAGGTCGGTGGGATGTAACTGGCAGTATGTGGGTCGAGGCGGATTGCAATTTGTGTTCGGGTGAGTCTTTAGTACGCCAAATTCTGTTGGGAAAGAATTTCTTCAAGGATGAGTTCGGGATAGAAACGGACGTATTGTGGCTGCCGGATGTGTTCGGTTACTCCGCGGCTCTGCCTCAAATATTGAAAAAAGCGGGGATAAACTACTTCTCTACGATCAAGATCAATTGGAGCCAGCTGAACCGTTTTCCATATACTACTTTCTATTGGCAAGGAATAGACGGCACGAAAGTCTTGGCTCATTTTCCACCTACAACTGATTACAACGCACTTCCGACTCCCCAAAAACTGTTGGAACAGGTGAAATACTTCGTCGAAAAAGACCGCTCCGACTGGTCGCTTCTGAGCTACGGCTGGGGAGACGGCGGCGGAGGTCCAGAACCGCGACATCTTGAATACTTGCGGCGCGCTAAGGACCTGGAGGGTCTACCCAGGTGTCACCAAATGAAGGTTTCGGATTTCTTCCACAAGATCGATGGCACACCCGATTTGCCGGAGTGGATCGGGGAGCTTTATTTGGAACTTCACCGAGGAACCTATACAACCCAAGCAAGGAACAAAAGGTTCAACAGAAAGGTGGAGCTTCTATATAGGGATGCGGAGCTGCTCAGCTCTGTTGCAAGCGGATTTGGTTATCAATACCCCTACGAGAAACTTCACCGCGAATGGCAGCGGATATTATGCAACCAATTTCACGACGTCCTGCCCGGGAGCTCAGTTCGAGCTGTTTATGAGGACACGGAGCGTATGTATCCGGAGATTATGGCGGTTGGAGAGGGTGTCGCGGAAGCAGCGGCAGACAGCATTTGCGCACACATAGATACCGTTGGCCCAGGGGATGCAATTGTTGTTGTAAACAGCCTGTCGTGGGACCGCCGGGATGTAGCTTACGTCGATTTGCCTTCCCCGGGTGACTATACCGTCCTCGATCCGGAGGGCAGGGAAGTCCCAACACAGTCAGACGGCTCAAAGATCTGGTTTACCGCGAACGTGCCCAGCGCTGGTTATGCGGTCTACAGGCTTATAAGTGGAAAGGCGGCAGAGATTCAGGGGCAGTTGTCGGTCTCGCCAGATTTGCTGGAGAACCGCTTCTTCAGAGTAAAACTGGATAAGAGCGGCTTGATCGCTTCGATAATCGAAAAGGCGTCGGGTCGCGAAGTGGTTCCCGAGGGTCAGCGTGCCAATCTACTTCAGCTTTTTGAGGACAAGCCCAACGATTTTGATGCTTGGGATATCGATTTGTTCTATGAGGAGAAGTGGGACGACATTACTCAGCTGGAAAGCTGCGAAGTCGTGGAAAAGGGTCCCGTATCTGCGGCTTTAGGCTTGCAACGGCGGTTCGGAAAGTCTCTGGTTAAACAGACTATTAGAATCTATGCGGATATTCCGAGGATCGACTTTGAAACTTGGGTTGATTGGCACGAAGACCACAAGTGTCTTAAAGTTGCATTTCCCGTGGACGTTAACGCTTCCAAAGCACGCTATGAGATACAGTTCGGAAATGTTGAGAGGGCTACCCACACAAATACCAGTTGGGATTTGGCTAGGTTCGAAGTATGTGCGCATAAGTGGGCGGATATCTCGGAAGAGGGGTTCGGGGTGAGCCTGATGAACGATTGCAAATACGGACACCACACGAAGCATAACGTAATGCGGCTTACGCTTCTGCGCTCGCCGAAGGATCCCGACGAGATGGCCGATATGGGTGAGCATGTTTTCACCTACTCCTTGATGCCACACGTAGGCGATTACATTCAGGCGGAAACGGTACGCCGCGCATACGAGCTGAACGTGCCGTTGCGGTCGCGAATATGCGGGAGCTCAAGAGGAGATTTGCCGAAAGTGCACTCTTTCATTTCTGTAGATGCGCCCAATGTCGTATTGGAAACCGTGAAGCGTGCTGAGAAGGAAGACGCAACGATCCTTCGGCTGTACGAGTGCCACAACCGACGCGCGAAGGTGACGCTGACGTTGAAACTGCCATTCAAGACGGTCTACGAGTGCGATTTGATGGAGCGCAACATTGGCGAGGTGCACTCCGACGCCGGCTGTTTCACATTCGACATCAAGCCTTTCGAGATCAAGACTTTCAAGATCGTGAAGTGAGTCGTTTTGGTAGAGCCGCATCAACTAGGGGGGACCAGCGATGCTTACGGCGGATCAGCAGAAGTCGATTAGCAGTCACGTGCCTTATTTTCGGAAGTACCTCAGATCGGAAGAGGGCATGAAAGACCTGGAGAACAGGAGGCGCAAAAGTCAGTATTTCCAAAAGCTCAAACAGCGTGAAACGCCGCAGATCGATGAGAATGAAATCGAGCGGATAGTGTCCATTCTTTGGGCCACGGCAATGTGGGGAAATAAGCAGCGGTACGTCGAGAGACTCATCAATGAGAATGGGGTGGCTAAGGTCCGTACAGAGTTGGGGCACTTGCTTTCGGCTGATGAACCCGTAGCCAAGCGCTACGGTCGGTGCGTGGCGAACCTGAAATACTTGGGATGTGCCGCCGTAACCGAGATCCTCTGCTACGCCGAACCAGACAAGTGTTGTATGTGGAACGAAAGGACACGGCGCGCTCTTCAGATTCTCGGTTTCGAGAACTTGCTACCGGTAAGAAAACAACAATTGACAGAAGAGGAACTGGATTCGTTCAATGCGGTTGCATTGGAGATAGCAGATCTACTACGGGAGAAGGGATGCTCAGACGTTGACCTCATCATCGTGGACTTCTTTCTTTACGAGGTATGGCGAAGGGTAAGCATGAAGGGGCCTGACGTAAATAAGCCCATACTTAGCCACAACGAGATCCGCAACGAGATTGCGCAAATTGGGTCTTGGTTGGGGTTTCAGACGAGCACCGAGAAATGGATAGCACCCGGCGCACAAGTTGACGTAGTTTGGACGGCCGCAATAGGCAATCTCGGCGTTGTTAACTACGTGTTCGAGGTGCAAGTGAAGGGGTCCATCGACGGACTGATTATGAACCTTATGAAAGCAGTGGGAAATCCAACAGTCCAAAAAGTGATTGCCGTGTCTGACGGCGCTCAGCTTGAGGAGATTAGGAAGAACGTTCAGAATCTCCCGGAGAGTTTTCGAGAGAAACTGTCTTGTTGGGACTTTCAAGATGTTACCGCCGTTTATGAAGCGCTTCAGCAAGTGCAGGACTCTATTTCGAAGCTGGCGCTGGTAGTCGACAGCTTCCAAGTCGGCAAATAGCAACTGCAGCACTGTGCACAAGTGACGAATTGTTATGCGTGAGAAAGTGATGATCAAACCTGACTGGGACGAATCGAGAAAGCGTTTCGAGGCGTGGTGGCATAGGGGATGTCTTGACAGAGTGCTTCTTCAGGTTTTGGCGCCTAACGAGGCAAAACCCGAAGAAAAACCGCCTGAGCCGAATACTCTTGAAGAGAAGTGGCTGAGCGCTGACTATCGCATAAAAGCCTTCGAGTATCAAATGGCATCGACCTACTACGGCGGCGATGCGTTCCCGTATTTTGACACCCATATCGGCCCTGGCACGATGTCGCTTTACCTCGGTTCAAAGCCTTCTTTCTCTGAGGACACGGTGTGGTACAACCCGTGTATCTCCGACATAACCAGGGCGGATGTGCCGGAGTTTGACGAGAACAACCCCTATTGGCGTGCCACGCTGGATATGCTTAGCAAGGGTGTGGAACGTTTGGCGGGTCGCGCTTTAGTCAGTTTCCCGGATCTCATAGAAGGCTTAGATACAATCGCGAGTCTGGTTGGTACCGATCAACTTCTGGTTTACCTGGTGGATGCGCCGGAGCACGTTCATCGGTTTCAGACTGCGCTTGTTGACCGCTACTTCGACTACTACGACCGCATCTACGAGATTATCAAGGACGAAGAGGGTGGAAGCTGCTTTTCGGCGTTCCAAACCTATGCGCCAGGCAGAATGGCTAAAGTGCAGTGCGACTTTTCTGCTATGATCTCGCCAGCAATGTTCGAAGAGTTCGTGGCTCCATATCTTGCAAAGCAGTGTTCGCGACTGGACTACAGTGTTTTTCATCTAGATGGTCCTTGTTGTTTGCAGCATCTTGACATTCTTCTTTCGATCAATGAGCTGGACGCCATACAATGGACTCCAGGCGCCGGGCAGCCACCTGCGTGCGATGAGTCTTATATTCCTCTTTATCGAAAAATCAGGAATGCCAATAAGAGCTGCATGATACGTGGCGGTACTCCTGAGCAGGCTCGGAAGTTGGTTGAGGAGCTTGGTCCTGAGGGATTGGATATCGCAATCAGCGTATCCTCGCCTAAGATTGCAGACGAGGTAGTTCGCCAATCTTTTGGGTGGCGGAAGTTGTGAGGGGGTTTAAGGTAATGAGCAAGCTTGCGATTAAAGGTGGACCAAAGGTCCGCGAAAAGCCTTTCCCAAGTTGGCCTATTTGGGACGAGTCGGACTGTCAGGCGCTAGTAGATGTGTGCAGGAGCGGACAGTGGTGGTCCGTAGGCGGCACAAAGGTTAAGGAGTTCGAAGAGAAGTTCGCCGAGTATTGTGGTTGCAAAGTTGGTGTTTGTGTTCCTAACGGTACGATCGCTCTGGTCGTCGCGCTCAAGGCTTTGGGTATCGGGTATGCCGATGAAGTTATCGTGACGCCCTATACATTCATCGCATCTGCAAGTTCCGTCTTGCAATGCAACGCCATTCCGATTTTCGTCGATATTGATCCGGAAACGTATAACATCGACCCTTCAAAGATCGAGGCCGCAATCACGGAAAAGACCAAGGCTATCATGGCCGTGCACATTGCCGGTCTGCCTTGTGATATGGATGCTATAACCGAAATAGCGCGAAAGCACAACCTCAAGGTGATCGAAGACTGTGCCCAAGCGCATGCCGCGGAGTGGAAGCACCGCAGGGTGGGATCTTTTGGTGATGCGGGTGCGTTCAGCTTTCAGGCGTCAAAGAACTTGACCTCTGGCGAGGGCGGAATAGTAGTTACAACCGACGTTGAAGTCGGCGATCGAGCTTGGTCCATTCACAACGTGGGCAGAGTTAGGGATGGTGCCTGGTACCACCATCCGGTAATGGGTAGCAATTACCGAATGACCGAGTTTCAGGCTGCTATCCTGCTTAACCAGATGAAAAAACTGGACGCCGAGACTGCGCGGCGCAATGAGAACGCGCGTTACCTCACCGAGAGGTTATCCAAGATTGACGGTATTAAGCCTCTCAAGCGCGATGAACGTGTGACGACCCACGCCTACCACATCTATATATTCCGTTACCTTGCAGAAGAGACCACCGGCGTGCCTCGGTCGAAGTTCATCGAGGCTCTGAATGCAGAGGGTATACCCTGTAGCTCGGGGTATGTGCCTCTATATAGATCTGGAATGTTTGACATCGATCCGGATGCTTGTCCTGTTGGCTGTCCCTTCTATGGCAAGCGAATCGTTTACAAGGATTTATATTTAGAAAACTGCGAGCGCGCGTGCGAGCGAGAGGCAGTGTGGATTATGCAAAGCGTGCTGCTTGGAGATCGAAAGGACATGGATGACATTGCCGACGCGGTGGAAAAGGTGATGTCCAATCTGGCAGAGCTTAGAGAGTAGTCTGAAGATCGATAGTCCAAGACAGTTAATTCTTTGACCGCAATGAAGGGGTAGAAACGCCCATTGAAACTTGATTTTTTTGATAGCAACGCGCAGGTTGGTAGATTCGGGGCCCCAGAAAAGGAGCACTACTTTGAACCGGCGGAACTACAGGCAAGGCTCAGTGCTTGCGGTATTCGACGGGCTCTCGTTTTTCACGCTCTGGCGAAGGAACTGCACCCAGCAGAGGGAAACCGTGCCTTAATGGAGGCGATAAGCGGTTTGCCGGATCTGGTAGCTTGTTGGGTAGCAATGCCTCATCATACTGGTGAGATGCCTCCGCCGGCGCAGTTTGTTAATGAGATGCAACAAGTAGGGGCACGTGCTGTGCGCTTGTTCCCAGCAACGCATAACTACTCGCTGGCTGAGTGGTGCGCTGGTGAGATGCTGGAGGAGTTTGAAGCTAGACGGGTGCCAGTCTTCATCGAGGCTGGTCAAACCAACTATGATCAGCTGGCAAAGGTTCTAGAGCACCATCCGAAACTGCGCTTGATCGTTATGCAGACTTCGTACCGATGCGATCGCTATGTGTACCCCCTTATGGAAAGGTTTGAAAATTTTGCTTTGGAGACATCTTCGTATCTGCCTGCTGGCGGCATCGAAGCAATCTGCCGGCGATTCGGTCCGTCAAGACTTGTATTTGGTACGGGAGCGCCGTACTTTGAACCTGGCGCTGCAGTCGCCTCTATAGCTTTCGCAGAAATAAGCGATAAAGATAAACAGATGATTGCTTCTGGGAACCTTGAGAAATTGCTCAGATGGGAATAGGTGCCTGAATTGCACAACGAAGTACAAAAGCTGCGGATGCAGGAAGAAGTGCTAACTGGCAGGCCAGTGCGGACTTTCGAGATAATAGACTGCCACGGGCATATCGGTTACTGGCACCATTTTCACATACCCTACCGTAACGCCGAAGATATGGTACGGTTGATGGATTTATGCGGGATAAGCGCTATTGTCATTTCAGCCCACGCCGCAATAGGTCCGGATTACAAACTTGGCAACAAACAGGTGCTGGACGCGATGAGCAGGTTTCCGGACCGAATCTATGGGTACTGTACGGTAAATCCACACGCTTCTCGAGAAGAATTGCTAGACGAACTAAAGCGCTGTTTCGACGCCGGCATGGTGGCTATCAAGCTGCATCCATCTGTACATCGAGCGAGAGCTGACAGCGAAGGGTATTCGCCAGCGTGGGAGTTTGCCCATGAACACGGTTTGTGTGTGCTAAGCCATACTGCAGTGAGTGATCCCTATTGTTCGGTTGGAATGTTCGATCAGATAGCCGGGGACTATTCGAATGCTAAGGTGCTCGTGGGACATTGTGGGTTTGGCTACGAAGGGGCAAGACAGTCCTGTGAGCTGGCTAGAAAGCACTCGAACGTTTACCTAGATGTTACATCTTCCACTTTTTACACAGGCTTGCTGGAACGCGTAGTAGAATGTGCCGGGGCTGATAGGGTACTTTTCGGCACAGACTGTCCTTTTATGGACTGCAGGCCGCAGGTTGGCAGATTTGCATTTTCGAAGTTGAGCGATGAGGAGCTTCGTCTGAGCCTTGCCGAGAATGCACGCAGGCTTTTCGGTATACGGGCGTGAACTGGCTTACCAGGGTGGGTCTTGAGAGGTGAGTCTTTGCAAGAAGCTTTTGCGAGATAACCGTCAGGGTTTCGTGTGAGTGGGATCAATGCTAAAGGTGGTTGCAACAATGTGTTTAGTGCTCTTATCCGTGGGCGTGGTTGTGTCGCCTGGGTCTGCGGAAAAGACTGCCAGCTCGCTTTTCCCCAAGGATCTGGTGCAGAAAGCCCGGGAAAATGCAGCGAAGTACGCTTGGGCTAGTGAGATTCGAGAACAAATAGTAGCAGCGGCTCAACCATGGATGAAATATTCGGACGACGAGCTGTGGTCGATGATGTTCGGGAACACAATAAAACGCGCCTGGCAAGTTTGGTCTAGCGGGTACTGTCCCTCTTGTCGAAAAGACGTACCGATGTACACCTGGGTCATTAAGCCGCTGGAAAAACCGTGGAAAGTTCAGTGCCCGCATTGCAAAGAGCTTTTCCCCAAGAACGACTTTCTCGCATATTACAAATCTGGTCTTGACGAGCACGGTATATTTGATCCCAAGCGGGCAGATCGTTCGCTATTGTACAACGTGGATCATCCAGACCCCAAGGATCCGCTTCATAAGTTTGGTGTTGATGATGGGGAGGGCTACGTAGAAGGAGACAAACGCTGGCGGTTTATAGGAGCTTATCTGGTTTATGGTCAATGGAAACAGGTTGTCCTGGGCGGGATTGTAAACCTGGCAGCGGCATATGCAGTTACTGGCGACCGCATCTACGCTCATAAAGCAGGCGTGCTCCTTGACCGCGTAGCCGACATATATCCCTCAATGGATTTTAAAGAACAGGGTATTGTCTACGAGGTTCCTGGTGCTGCCGGTTACGTGTCTACTTGGCACGATGCCTGCGTAGAGACGCGGTCTCTGGCTATCGCATATGATCAGGTTTTTGAGGCTCTAAAGGATGACAAAAACCTGGTTGGTTTTCTGTCTGGCAAGGCACGCCAATACAAACTGCAAAACTCGAAGAAAACATGGGCGGACATTCAGCGCAACATTGAGGAAAACATATTGCGCCACGCTCTGGAACACAGGGACAGGATCTACTCGAATTATCCGCAAACTGACTTGACGATTGCCGTTATCAAGACTGTTTTGGGATGGCCTGCCAATCGATCAGAAGTTATTGCGGTTCTCGACGATGTATTGGCTAAGGCGACTGCAGTAGACGGGTTGACAGGCGAGAAGGGACTGGCTGGCTATTCGGCTTGGTCTCCAAAGACCCTTGCGTCCTTACTTTCTATGTATTCCCGGGTGGATCCCGCATTCATAAGGGAAGCTTGCAGAAGGCACCCTAAGCTAGCTGCGGGGTTTAGGTTTTTCATCGACGTATGGTGCCTTGGAAAATACTACCCTAACGTTGGTGACAGTGGTGCATTTTGCCAACCAAACGAAACTTACGCCGCGGTTGCCTTTACTAAAAACCCGGGGCTTGGCGCATCTGGATTCGGGTTTCTTTGGGAGCTTTACGAGATAACCAAAGATCCGGCGTTTGTGCAGATTCTTTATCGTGGGAACGGGTATTCGGTCGAAGGGCTACCTTACGATATATTCGCTGACGATCCCCCTGCATTCCAAGCGAAGGTGAAAGCAGTCATAGACCAATTCGGAGTCAAACCAAAGGTTGGTAGCGTAAACAAGCAGGAGTGGCACATTGCACTCCTGCGTTCGGGAGAGGGCGACCACGAGCGAATCGTGTGGCTGAACTACGAGAGCGGCGGAGGGCATGGACACGCAGATGGAATGAATTTTGGCTTATATGCTAAAGGTCTGGATTTAATGTCTGACTTCGGATACCCTCAGGTGCAGTACGGTGGTTGGGAGTCCCCCCAAGCTGTGTGGTACAAGAAATCGGCTGCACACAACACTGTAGTAGTCGATGGCGCCGATCTTGTACGAGTAGCCGGAAAAACGACGATCTGGGCAGATGGGCTTAATTTTCGAGTGGTTCGGGCATCAGCGCCGCAAATGATTGGTGGGAAGCAGTTTGAGAGGACTATTGCACTTATTGACGTCTCGGACGCTGATTCATACATTTTCGATGTCTTCCGCGTGGTAGGCGGCTCGGATCACGCCAAGTTTACTCACGCCTGCTTTGGCAACCTAAATCTGCACGGCTTATCTATGTCTGAATGTCCAGATTATGGGAAGGGAACTTTGCTTCGTGGTTTCTTAACGGATACAAATGCTAGACCGGGTTGGAGCGCTGATTGGGTCGCAGAAGATCGTTACCGAGTACACTCTCAGAAGCGCGATATCCACCTGCGATATATTGACCTTACCAGTTCTGCTGAGGCTATGAAATGCGAAGCGTGGGTGGGATCAGGGTTCAACCGCAAGGAGGAAAGTTGGGTTCCATGCGTGGTGACGCGGCGCAGGGGAAGCGCTCCCTTGGCTTCAACTTTCGTAAGTTTGATCGAACCCCATGAGCGGATAAGCGCAATCAAGCAGGTGCGCCGTCTGCCGCTGGAGGCCTCTTCGGGTTTGCAGTACCCGGATTCTTCAGTTGCCGTGGAAGTGACCTTGTTAGATGGGCGGAGGGACTTAATTATTGCTATGGATGCTGAGAATCCTCTTGGCTTCGAGCCTGCGTTTCGCAAAGGCGATACGGTAATCCAGCGAGACTGGAACTTAGCGTTGGGCGGGGAGATGTGTTGGGTGCGATTGGGTAGGGACGGATCGCTTGAGCGAGTGGCATTGTGCAAAGGTAAATCTCTTCACGTGGGCAACTTCTCGCTAGAAATGAAAGCAGAAACCGATTTTGTGGAAGTGGATGCTCGCCGGGGCACTGTTTTGGCAGGCGACCTGGATAACGCGGCTTCGATAGAGATCAAATGAGAATCACCGACATTTTGCACACAAGAAACATCGGAGCGTGCGCAACGAATCGCCTACCGTTTTCGCGGTCGGGCTCCCTATATATAGCGTCGCGATGAGTTGCCCCGAAGACATTCACCAAAAATCAGCTTCTTTGCTGCGTGCAATACTCGTAGGGCTCCTTTTGGTGCCATTTAACTGCTACTGGGTGATTTGTGCCGAGCTGCGCTGGTATGTGATACTGACCCTCAATCCCCTTTTTGTCACGCCGGTGTTTTACCTGTTTGTGCTAACGGGCGTTAACGCTGCCCTCAAGCGCTTCGCGCCGCGTATGGTGTTTAAACCAGCAGAACTCGTAGTGATCTACGTCATGCTTGTAATGTCGTGCACGGTAGCCACACACGACTTCATTATTAACCTGATATCTTCGATGGCTTGGCCTGCTTGGTTTGCTACCCCAGAAAACCGCTGGGAACAGACCGTCTTTCCCCATCTACCGAAATGGCTTCTCGTGTGGGACAAGAACCTCCTCCGCGGCTACTTCAGCGGAAGCGCTTCTATTTGGGATCCTCAGGTATTGGCGATGTGGGCTGCTCCCCTAGCTTTTTGGACCGTATTCATCCTTACCATAGGTTGGACTATGCTATGTATGAACGTGCTCATTCGCAAAGCGTGGGTAGACGAAACGCGGTTGTCGTTTCCAATCGTTCGGCTGCCACTTGAAATGACCGAGGAGTCGCTAGCCAAGAAGTTTTTTACATCGGAAGTAATGTGGCTCGGATTCGCAATTGCAGCGGCAATAAACATTATGAATGGTTTGCACGAATACTTTCCGAACATACCACATCTTCAAACCAGGGCTACCTGGATTGTTTTCAGGGTGCCGCCCTGGACGGCGATTCGCGGCTTCTGTGCAACGTTTTATCCGTTTGCAATAGGGTTGGCGTATTTGGTTCCACTGGACGTATCTTTTTCGTGTTGGTTCTTCTATTTGTTTGCAAAAGCTCAAGCGGTGATTGGCTACCAGTTGGGTTACGGTAATGTGCCCGATTTTCCGTTCGTTACTGAACAGAGTATAGGGGCTTGGCTTGCCTTCGGCGTCTCGCTGATATATATCAGCCGCCGTCATTTGGCAAGGGCAGTTAGGTTAGCTCTTAGCTCACCGGATGGAAGTGATTCTGAGGAACCGATGTCGTATAGAGTAGCATTTTGGGGATTTGTGGCAGGGAGCTTGGTGTTTTTTGCTTTTTGGCGTGCTGCTGGCATGAGCGTATTTTGGGCGTTGACGACTACCGCCTTGTACTTGCTGCTTTCACTGTGTATTACTCGGGTCAGGGCTGAAGCAGGGGGTCAGCACACCGTATGGGATCTTGAGCCCAAAAATCTCATGAGGCTCTTTGATTCTCGTTTTGTAGGACATGCCAATCTTGCGGCAGCGGCAATCAGCCATTGGTACTGGAGGTTGAACAGAAGCCACGTTATGCCAAGCCAGTTGGAAGCACTGAAATTGGCAGAGGAACATAATATAGATTTAAAGCGGATGGTTTTGCCAATACTTGCTGCGTTTGCTCTTGCGACTGTGTGTGGAATGTGGAGCTGCCTGCATATACTGTACCGCGACGGCGCAGCAAAATGTCAGGGTTTTGCGTGGTGGACGGGTATTGAGAGCTACAACTGGCTAGGGGATTCTATCAATCAAGGCTTTCGTGCTGAAGCGACGCGATGGTCAGCGGTTGGCGCGGGTTCATGTTTCGTAATTGTTCTTGCCTGGCTCCGGTCGCGCTTTGTTTGGTTTCCATTTCATCCCTTGGGTTACTGTATAGGACCTGCGCTCATATGGCTTTGGCTACCGTTTCTGATTGCGTGGGCAGTGAAGCTTGTGATCTTGCGGTATGGAGGGCTAAGGTTGTATCGCCGATCGCTGCCGTTTTTTCTGGGGTTGGTCCTGGGGGATTATGTCACAAGTGCGATTTGGTCGCTTATCGGAGTGACTTGGGGAATACCTGTTTACCAGATATTTCATTAGGGTAATATACCAACGAGCCGTCTGTATTTTAGTAGAAAGATTCTTTAACGGCGGGCATCACAACGGAATAACCCAAAAAGCACTTCAATAACCAGACTGGGACTGGGCTAAAAATTTACAAAATTTTTTGTTTAGCGTCTTGACAACTTAGAAATCCGGGGCGATAATGCTGGTAGAGGACTTGGTGGTTACTGGCTGACCCCTGAGTAATCCTTGGACGGGGAGTGCGTACTCTGTTAGAGACATTGGAGGAGAAGGCTATGAAGAGGCTGGGGGCAGTAACAATAGGTTTGTGCTTTGTTTTGCTGGCGTCGGTGGCAGTAGCTGATACGGTTCAACAAATCGGAGAAGCTCGGACGCCTCCGCTCCAGCCTAATATTCCCTGGGTGCAGGAGATTAGCGTAGATAAGTTTGATCCTGCGCTCGGAGAGCTTTTAGCTGTACGCGTGTGGGCTTCAGCCGAGATATACGGATGGGCGGACATCGAGGAAGATGCAGGTCCGAGGTTACTTGGGCTGCCCGATGTTGTTGTGAACGCTGCAGTGCAAGTAGCTGCGCCTCCCGGGGTGGGATCGGATCTGAGCATAGTTGTCCAATCCGGTGACGCGCCGAACGGTCCTACCATTCTCGGAAGTTCACCGGGCGGTAAGAAGATGACACCGCGTTTGGTGTTCCGAGAGCGGCGCCAAACGCCCGAAATCGTTGTCGATCCTGCGTTTTTCGCCAGCTATGTTGCACAGGCTCCCGGCGACAAATTGGTACTTCCGACAACGGCTATAGCCCTGAATTCATTCATCGCTGATGCGGCGAGAAACATGTACTTCGTCACTACATTGGCGACCGCGGAGCTACACGTCGATTATGACTATGCACCGAGAATAACCACCGTTTTGATCCCTGAAGCTGGCTCAATGAGTCTCGCGTGTTTGGGGTTAATAGCCGGAATACCGCTCTTCAGAAGGTTCAAGAGATAGCAAGTTTGTACGGTTTATTGTGATCAAACTGTTTGGTTGAGCCCCCGCGAATAGTGTGCGGGGGCTTTATTTCGCGTGCAGGTGATTTGCGATGGGATATTATCTGTCAGAGCCTATAGATTTTGATGCTCACAATGAAGAGGTACGAGCAGTCTGGGACGCTTATAACGCCGGTAAGCCCATTAGGGTGCCAGTTATTCTTGGGGTTAACCCTAGAGTCATTTTACTGAATCCAGAGCTGAATTCTGATAAGATAACGTTTGCCGACTATATGGAAGACCCTGATGTTATGGCGGCAGTTCAACTGCGCACACAAAGTTACGTTCGATATAACCTGTTGCAAGACGCCGAGATGGGTCCGCCTACAACGGGATGGTCAATCAGCATTGATACGCAGAACACATTTGAAGCTGCATGGTTCGGCGCCAAGATCATACAAAGGGAGTGGCAGGTTCCTGTTACAGAGCCTGTACTTCGGGACGACAATAAGCGAATGTTGTTCGACAGGGGAATTCCGGATCCTTTCAAAGGAGGAATGGCTGCGTGGAACTGGCGTTTCTATGAGCACTTGCATGCTAATAAGAACCGTTATGTGCAAGATGGGCAACCAGTAGTGTCTGTAACGCCTGCTGGAATGGGAACGGACGGTCCAATGACCATAGCCGCAAGCCTCCGTGGAGCAACGGAGATTTGTGCAGACATCTATGAAGATCCCGACTACGTACGGGAGTTGCTTGAGTATATTACGAGTGCTACCATCGAGCGCATCAAGGCTTATAGAAGGGCACTTTCTCAGGATATCAAGCCCAAATCCTGGGCATTCGCTGATGACAGTATAGAACTGCTTTCACCTGCGACGTATCGTGAATTTGTGCTGCCGTGTCACAGGGTGTTGCTGAACGAACTAGCCGGCGAAGGTCCTCACAGTGTTCACTTGTGTGGTGGGGTCGACCACTTAATGCCGATATTGAAAGAAGAGTTGAACATTAGTGCTTGGGATGCCGGCTATCCAATGGACTACCGCTCAATGCGTGCCAAACTCGGTCCTGCATTTCAAATAGCGACAGGTCCCAGGGTGAGTACGCTATTGCACGGAACGCCAGAACAAGTGCTGGACGAGACAAAGGCTATTTTGAGTTCAGGTATAGCTGAAGGAAAATTCATCCTTCGAGAAGCAAACAATCTCTGTCCCTGCACACCTGTCGAGAACGTGGCTATGATGTACGAAACTGCGCGGCGTTATGGGTGGTACGCCAATACATTGTGAAACCGCGTCGAGAGTCGAACGTCTAACCTTTTAGATAGCCTGTTGGAGTTGCCCTTGGGTAGTGCTGCGGAGTATGACTTCTCGATTTCCAACGAGATGCTCCTGGAGCTTTGCAAGCGTCAGGACCAAGAGGCTTTGCGCGTACTTTTCCGGCGGCACGAGAAGCCTGTCTATAACTTGCTCTACAGGATGCTCTCAAATCACGAGGATGCCGAAGAAGCTCTAGCTGATGTCTTTGTGAAGGTTTGGCGGGCGGCGGGTTCGTTTAAGGGTGATTCCAAGTTTACTACGTGGCTTTTCAAGATAGCAACAAATACCGCGCGCGACTTCCTACGTTCTAGGATGATACGGCGCGAGATATCTTTGGAGGATGGTTCGATAAGCGAGGGTCAAATGGCGAGAAGCGCAGCGGCGCGGGCGGTTGACCCTGAAGATTGCGTTGTAAAGGACGACGAAGTAGCTCGAATAGCTGCCGCGCTTGGGGCTTTGAGCGAGGACGATAGGTTGTTGATAACGCTTTATCACTTTCAAGGAATGGATTATCAGGAGATTTCCGAGATCACGGGGGTTCCTGTGAACAATCTAAAAGTCAAGCTTTTTCGGGCTCGGCAGCGTCTCAAAAAGCTTTGTGCTGAGCCGGATGAAGGCGGTGTTGAAGATGAATTGCGAGGAAGTGCAAGCGAATCTTCTGGATTACGGAATGGGGCGTGCGAGTGGTCCTGAAGCTAGAGTGATTAGGGATCACCTAAAAACGTGCAAGAAGTGTGAGGCTCTGCTTCGGGAGGAAATGGCATTTGCGGCACGTCTATCTGCAGTGCCCATGGTGGAACCAGCTAACGATGTTTGGGCACTAGTGCGTGCGAAGACGAAGCCGAGGAGGTTGTCTATCTCCGCTTGGCTGGGCAGAACGAGATCGGTGGATGCGCTAGCGAAGCGATTGGCAGCGGCAGTAGCAGTTATTGGAGTTGCTGCCGTCACGCTATACAGCGTGACGCTCAATCAGCCAGACACGGGGCAAGAACCAGTTGCTACATCAGGCAACAGCGTTGTTAGCGTAAAATGGTCGGATGATCCCCTTGGTGGTCACAGAGAAGTGCTGGTAGAGTGCATAGACAAGATGTAACTTTCGTGGAGTGAAGCATTGCTTGGTTGGCGCAGAATGAATACCGCAGCACCAAAGAAAATCAAGCTTCTCATACTATTAGGGTGTCTGGTTTTCAGTGTGGCGACTGGAGCGACTGCAGAGCCCGGAAACATCACGCCGACTCAGCGGGAAAAGTTGAAGTCGGTAGCCTTTAACATGCGCCAGAAAACCCAGCGTATTAGAGACGAGCTTATAAAAGCGCGAATCGAATTACTGAGGGCGTACCAATCGTGGGATCTTGACGAGCGCAAGGTTAAAGATACGATTTCGAGGATTAGCAAGGCACAGCTGGCACTGCTGAATTTGCACCTGGAGAATCAGTTTGAGCTCCGGTGCATCCTCAGTGCTTCTCAATTTGATGAGCTGGCACGCCAAGTTGTGAGGCAAGGCGGTCGTGGACCAAGAGGTTTTCATCATCCCCATGAGGAAGGTCCTTGGGATATGCCGCCAGATAGGATGGTGCTTGAAGCTGCAGGTGTTTCCGCAGAGCAAGCGCGAAAGATACTGCGGCTTTACGATTCCCCGCGCAAGCGGGAACTGATAGAGAGATTAAGGCGCTATACGGGCCAACTTATCAGTTTGTATTCTAAGTTTGATCTGGATCGGGCAACGGCTCGAAGCCTGGTGGAAAAGATTCACGATTGCCAATTAGAATTGCTAAATCTCAGTCGCGAAAGGCAAGAGGCGCTCCGGTCTATATTGACCAGGGATCAATTCGAGAAGATGCGCGATGAGATCGCACGGCGCTTTCCTATGCCTAAGCCGTGGCGCAGGCCACCTCGACCTGGTGATCGCGGTTAGGTTTGTGTAGGGAAATCCCCACGCGTGGTGCTACAATTTGCTTTCCATCGCTCGGTATTCAGTCCCATTTTGTCCCCATTCGCCAAGCCTCGAAGCCGCTTGATGTTGACCTCAGATGCCCAAAAGTGATAAAATGTAGTTGGTCAGGCAAAGCTGTGCCTGAGGCTTTATAAACGTGATACGTATAGTTCAGGATAACTTACCGATCCGCCATCTTTAGCAAGATAACATTCACTGAATTGCTAGGAGGAGGCGGCTCGGTTCTTGTACAGCATTGACACATTTCAGAACATTTTATCTTCGCTTTCTCATCTGCGTTGGGAGAAATCGCTAGCATGTCCGAAGAAACCAGAAACGAACACCTCACAGAGAACAACAAAAACGGAAGACCAGAAGCCCGCTACGACGCTGATGACATACAGGTCCTCAAGGGTCTGGAAGCTGTCCGCATGCGCCCTGCGATGTACATTGGTGATACGGGCGTTCGCGGACTTCATCATCTCTTTGTTGAGGTGGTGGACAACTCAATCGATGAGCACTTAGCGGGGTTCTGCACCAAGATCAATGTCACGCTACACGCCGACAATTCCGTTACCGTTGAAGACAACGGTAGCGGAATCCCCGTAGACATTCACAGTGAGACAGGATTGCCGGGCGTGACAGTAGCCATGACGATGCTGCACGCCGGCGGCAAGTTCGACAAGGGTCATTATAAGGTATCCGGCGGATTGCACGGTGTAGGTGTGTCCGCGGTCAACGCATTGTCGGAATGGTGCGAAGTTGAGGTCTGCCGCGACGGCAAGCGTTACTACCAGCGCTACGAGAGAGGCGTTCCAACCTGTGATCTCAAAGTCATAGGCAAGGCAAAGGGTACAGGCACAAAAACCACTTATCTTGCCGACCGAGAGATATTCGGCAATTACACTTACAACCCTGACATTTTCATTAGCCGGTTGCGGGACCTAGCATATCTTAACAAGGGTCTCGAAATCACGTTTACAAACGAGCAAGCCCAGGACGAGAGTGAGCGATTCAAGAGATTCCTTTTTAAGAACGGAATCGCCGAGTTTGTAGAACATCTCAATCGCAGCAAAACTCCCCTGCATAAGGTCGTGTACTTCCAAGGTCAGCGCGAAGATATGGAACTGGAAGTAGCGCTGCAGTATAACGATACTTATCAGGAAAACATACGCACCTTTGCGAACAACATTCACACCCAGGAAGGCGGTACTCACCTTTCAGGGTTTAAGACTGCCCTAACGCGTGTGATAAACCAATACGCACGAAAGTATGGCTTCCTGAAGGATAAAGATCCGAACCTACAGGGAGAGGACGTAAGAGAAGGATTGACAGCGGTTATATCCGTCAAATTGACAAACCCGCAGTTCGAAGGGCAAACCAAGACGAAGCTGGGCAATAGCGAGGTTGAGGGCATAGTCAACTCCATAGTGGGCGAGAAACTCACGGAGTTTCTGGAGGAGAATCCGACTGCCGCGCGACGGATCATAGAAAAGGCTCTAACCGCTCATCGCGCTCGTGAAGCTGCACGAAGAGCTGCTGAGATGGTTAAGCGGCAGAATGCGATGGAGAATTCTTCGCTACCCGGAACCTTGGCTGATTGCATCGAAAGGGATCCGTCCAAGTGTGAGCTTTTCTTGGTCGAAGGTCAGAGCGCTGGTGGCAATGCTAAGATGGGCAGGAACAAAATGTTCCAGGCGATCCTGCCGCTTCGGGGTAAGATCCTGAACGTAGAAAAGGCTCGCATGGATAAGGCACTTGAGAACAATGAGATTAAGGCGCTAGTAGCTGCGCTTGGCACGGGAATAACACACTCCTCGATGGATAGCGACAACGATTCCGAGAATGGAAAACTCTTCGACACAGAGAACGGAAACGGTAACGGAAACGGTTCGACTTTCGACAAATCGAAGCTCCGGTATCACCGCATCATCATAATGACCGATGCCGATGTGGACGGCAGTCACATCAGGACGCTGTTGCTGACGTTCTTCTTCCGTTACATGCGTCCTCTCATCGAGGACGGTCACATATACATCGCTCAACCACCGTTCTATCGCATCAAAATTGGTAAGGACAAAATTGTTTATGCTCGCGATGACGCTGAGCGCGACCAGATACTGAAAAGTATTGGCAACAAGAAAGACGTGGTTGTGACGAGGTTCAAGGGTCTCGGAGAAATGAGCGCCAGTGATCTCGAGGAAACTACTATGAAGGTTGAGACGCGCACCATCAAGCAAGTTTCCATAGAGGATGCAGTTGGCGCCGACGAGATGTTCAGCATACTTCTTGGTGACGAAGTGGAGCCGCGACGGCAGTTTATCGAGGAGCACGCTAAGGAAGTGTGGAATGTGGATTGGCACGCTTAGTCCGACCTTTGCACGTTGCGAGTTTGACTAAGCGGCTTCTTCCTTGGTTGTCGCGGATTCTTCCAAGCCCCTGATAAACACTTCTACCAACTCGGGGTCAAACTGCGTACCAGCGCATCTGCGCAATTCTGCTATTGCTTGCTCGTGACTCATCGCGGGGCGATACGGCCTAGGACTGGTCATAGCATCGTATGCGTCAGCTATGGCTATTATGCGAGAGAAAAGTGGAATGTCCTTGCCTGCCAACCCATTCGGATAGCCTTTACCGTCGTATCGCTCGTGATGGTGTTTTACTGCCGGACCAATCGGGGTCATTTCCTGAAGGCGAGTAAGAATACGTGACCCCAAACCTGCATGTCTTTCGATAAGCTTCCATTCCTCCTCGCGCAACGGTGTGCTTTTTTCGAGAATTTCCCTTGGCGTACCCAATTTGCCGATATCATGAAGCAGAGCTGCTACGCGCAGGTTGCCAATTTCTACTGCAGACAAACCCAGCTTTTGTCCTAACAGGGTCGCGTATTTGGATACCGAAGGCGAGTGGTAGTTATAGAAACCATCCTGCCAGTCAACTGCCGCGCTTAGTGCTTCTATTGCTTCGAGGTCATAGTCTTTGCTCGCAAGTGGTCGGACGTGACTGGAAGCAGCACGATAAGGTTGGTGTTGGTCGTGTTGGTAAATCTGGCAGCGGTTCTTCCCGTTTCGCTTTGCGCTATATAGTGCCGCGTCCGCACTAAGTATCAATGCGTGTCTGGTAAAGCCATGTTTAGGATAGCAGGCGATTCCGGCGCTCACAGTAGCCCCTTTGCCACTGCCAAACGCAGCCTCTGTCTCTTTTTCGGTGGTTATTCTGATGCGCTCGGCGACTTGGTAGGCTTCTTGTTCCGTTGTTTCAGGGAGGATTATAACAAATTCCTCGCCACCATATCTGGCCAAAAAGTCAATTGTGCGTATGCATTGCCCGCACAGCGCGGCGAATAAAACCAGGAGCTTGTCGCCTGCTTGGTGTCCCCAGGTATCGTTGTAGCGCTTGAAGTTGTCGATGTCCAGCATTACGACTGAGAGGACTCTGCGGAAGCGATTGGCGCGCTCTATTTCTGCGGCGAGTCGCTCTTGGAAGAATCGATGGTTATAAATGCCAGTTAGACCGTCGATGTTGGCTTGCTCTTCAGCCTTCTTACGATTCTTCACTTCGTGCTCATAGAGCGAGCCTATCACAAATGCAATTGCGACGCAGAGGATCTCCCAAGCTAGAAATGTTGACCTGTGGTATTGAAGCCATCCACCGAGGGAGTCTACAACCCGCCGATACGTTTCAATGTCGCCTGACTCTGCACATTCAATAGCGTAAAGCCAGAGCCCAACTATGTAGGTTGTTGTTGCAAATATTACCCCAGCCAAATAGAAGCATAGGCGGTATTTGAAACCCAGACCTTTGTTGGTACCAGTCAACGTCAGCTCCCAGGCGCAAAAGTGCACCATTTTTTATTATCGTACCTTGCCGCTTTAATCTTTAGATTTTTCTACTCGCGGGCAAGCATGTCGGTGTATACGCCTGGAGTGCTGTCGGGTATTGGGATTGCGCCAACACACGACGAATAAAACTCCACCGGTCCCACTCCTCCAATTATCGCGTAAGCGTAGCCCAGCTCCAGCATCGCTCGAAGCGACGCGATAAGCAACGCCTTTCCAATACCTCTGCCACGAAAGTCAGGATGCACCCCTGTTGGTCCGAAGAAGTCACGTCTGGTGCATTCGTACGCTGCGAAACCCACGATCTTTTTCTCATAGGTGGCGATGAAACACGTTACAGGTTGGTACGAAAACGCGGCTTCGACTTCGTCCGCCCATGCGGCTGAGAAGTTGTCAAGTACGAATTTGCGCAGAAGGGATCTTTCGTAGTTGTTGATTCGGCGGATGTTTATGCCTTGGGACTTCAACTTTTCTACTTCCTGTGTGTCGTCGGGCAAATTTAGCAGACTTACCAGCATATCAGCCATACTAAACACTCCTTTCGCTTTAGTATTTTCCGCTTTAGTCTAATCTGGCTCCGGTGTTTGCCAAAGCTGGAGAATCTATTGTAAGCTATCTTATTGGACTAACAGAAAAATACTTTGATTAACTGTTGAAGGAGACGACCAGTCGGGATGGAAAAAACCCAGGCGTCAACGGATTTCATACGAGAGATTATAAAACAAGACTTAGCGGAAGGTCGATTCGACAGGGTGCACACCAGATTTCCACCCGAGCCGAACGCGTATTTGCATCTGGGGCATGCAAAGGCGATCTGGATTAACTACAGCATTGCCCAGGAGTTTGGTGGGTTATTTAATCTCCGTTTCGACGACACCAATCCGCTCACCGAAGAAAAAGAATTCGTAGATGCCATTATCGAGGACGTTCGCTGGCTCGGAGTGGACTTTGGTGACCGGGTGTTTTTTGGTTCGGATTACTTTGAGCAACAGTATCAGTGGGCAATTGAGCTAATCAAGAAAGGGAAGGCGTACGTATGCGACCTGTCGCCTGAAGAAGTGGCTGCAACACGCGGGACACCGACGCAGCCCGGAATAGAAAGCCCATATCGAAACAGAAGCGTTGAGGAGAACTTGGATCTCTTTCAGCGCATGCGTGCTGGAGAGTTTCCCGATGGGTTCCGAACGCTTCGAGCCAAGATAGATATGGCATCGCCTAACCTTCTGATGCGTGACCCGGTGATGTATCGAATTCGCCATGCGCCCCACCATAGGCAAGGCAATCGGTGGTGCATATATCCATTGTACGATTGGGCGCACCCACTTCAGGATTCGATAGAAGGCATTACCCACTCGTTATGCTCATTGGAATACGAGAACCATCGCCCGCTCTACGATTGGTTCTTGGACCAATTGGGAATCTACCATCCAAGGCAAATTGAATTCGCTCGGCTCAATATGACCTATACGGTCATGAGTAAGAGACGTTTTATAGAGCTAGTGGAAGGTGGGTATGTAAGAGGCTTCGATGACCCGCGTCTTCCCACGATTGCTGGTTTGCGACGTAGAGGTTATACGCCCGAGTCAATCAGAGATTTCTGCACTCGAATTGGGGTCGCCAAGACATACAACGTTGTGGATATCGCCGTGTTAGAAGACTGCATAAGAGATGATCTCAACAAGCGTGCTGAGCGACGGATGGCGGTTTTGGACCCGTTGAAAGTCGTAATTGTGAATTATCCGGAGGGTCAGACGGAAGAACTGGACGCTGTGAACAATCCGGAAGATCCGTCGGCGGGAACGCGGAAGGTGCCGTTCTGCCGCGAGCTGTACATAGAACGCGATGACTTTCGCGAAATTCCGCCGCCGAAGTATTATCGATTAGCTCCAGGGCGCGAGGTGAGATTGAGATACGCGTACTTCATTAAGTGCATAGATGTGGTTAAAGACTCAAGCGGGAACGTAGTTGAAGTTCATTGTACGTATGATCCGGCTACTCGCGGGGGTGATGCGCCGGATGGACGAAAGGCGAAAGCAACTCTGCACTGGGTTTCTGCGCGGCACGCTGTAGAAGCAGAAGCAAGACTTTATGACCATCTGTTCTTGAAGCCGTTGCCAGAAGAGGTTGAGCCTGGTGGCAGCTTCCTAGACAACATCAACCCTAATTCACTTGAGATAAAGACTTGCTATGCGGAGCCCAGTGTTGTCGGTAGCAAAGTTGGAACGCGATACCAGTTCGAACGACTTGGGTATTTTTGCGTAGATCCAGATTCGACACCCGAGCGGTTGGTTTTCAACCGCACGGTAACCCTGAGAGATACTTGGGCGAAAATCGAGAAGAAGTTGGCTGGTGGCTAATTGAACCAGCTAGCCTCGAACCCTTTTTCTGGAAGAAATGACAATGCCAAAAGCGGATAAGAAACAAGATTCGAAACGTCGGTCAAGTTACGAAGCTGAGATTGCGCGCGAGCGTCAGCGCCTGCAGACCGTGTTGGATACTGTGCCTTCCGGCATAATTGTGACGGAGGGTCCTGAGGCGCGCATAGCTTTTATGAATCGACGCTCCCAGGAGTTTTTCCGCGTACGACCAGAAGTAGGCGAACCTTTGCCCTCTTACCTTGCAAATAGCAAGCTTCTGCGCCCAGACGGAACGCCATTTCCAGAGGAAGACTTGCCCATACATCGTTCTCTGCGCACGGGTGAAGTGGTTTGTGGTGAAGAACTGATCATTGAGAGTGAGAACGGCGAACGCAGCTATCTGCTGCTTGGCTCGGCTCCTTTATACGACGAGCACGGCAGGATCTCTGGGGCGGTTGCCTCTACAGAGGATATAACGGCGCTTAGAAAGGCAGAAGAAGCTCTTCGCCAAGCTTATGCTAGGGAACGACGTATTTCAGAGACTTTGCAGCAAGCGCTTCTGCCTACATTACCTGAGACCATTGATGGATTGAAACTGGCGAGCAGGTATATCGCAGCCGTCGAGGAGGCGCAAATCGGAGGGGATTTCTTCGATGTGTTTACGCCGGCACGTGGGCTTGTCGGTTTGGTCATCGGGGATGTGGCCGGGAAAGGCGTGCAGGCGGCTGTACACACTGCACTTGCGCGACATAGTCTCAAGGCGTATGCCTACATAGATCCATCTCCAGCTTACGTAATTGAGAAACTCAACGATTTGGTACTTAGAGAGACGCCACCGGAGTTCTTTGTCACATTGTTCTACGGTTTGATTGATCTCAAAAACAGGTCCTTGCGTTTTGCCAACGCTGGGCACGAATCTCCGCTTTATGTGGATAGGATTAGTTTGCAAGTGATCGAGATCCCAAATACTGGGATTCCACTAGGTATCACTAAAATGAGCATGTGCGAGCAGGGTACAATGCAGTTGGAGAATGGGTCGAAACTTGTGATGTATACGGATGGAGTGACACAAGCGCGCGCGAATGGAGAAGAGTTTGGCCTTGAGAGGCTTAAACAATACTTGTTGGCGAATGTTGATAGATCGCCAAGGGAGCTAATCGAGTGCTTGGTTGATGAGTTGCAGGTGTTCTCGCATCAGCAGTTGAGAGACGATGTTGCGCTGCTGGTTGCCGAGTTGGAAGCTGAATGTTAGATCGAGATAGCAATTTTGATTGTGCTCGCTTGGTATTGACAATATGCATCAAACTCGGGTAATTTATTAATGTGCTGCCGACTAGCTCAATTGGCAGAGCGTCTGACTCTGGATCAGAAGGTTCTAGGTTCGAGCCCTAGGTCGGCAGCCATTTGTTTGTACTCCCTTAGGCATATGAATCCGAGTGGATGTTCCGCTTCTTTATTGCCAAGATCTCCTTGTCGCGTTACACGGGATTCGACATACAGTTCGTCCACCCACCTGGGCTTTACGCTGATTGAGCTCCTGGTGGTAATTGCGATTATAGCCATAATGGGTGCCATTCTTTTCCCAGTGTTTACGAAGGCAAAACAGAAGGCGCAACTTACAAAGTGCATGAACAATATGGCTCAGCTCAGTAAGGCAATAATGATGTATTCAGATTCAAATAATGGAGCTACGCCGTTTGCTTGGAATCTGATCGACAAGAACTGGAGCGTTTGGTATCGCGATACTTGGCGGGAAAGAATCCAACCGTTTTTAAAAAACAGAGCAGCTCTCCGTTGCCCAGTTAAAACGAAGGCGCAAGTATACAAACCTCCCGACTATCCAGAGACCGGCCACTACGGCATCAATGTCTACATTACGATGGATGACTCTGCAACTACCTATATAGGATGGCGGCTGTTCAGCTCCATACCTAGACCCGCAAAGACCATTCTCGTTTCTGAGAATAAGGACGGCGACTGGTCAGCCGAGCCGTTAGATAACTACGCTACTGGAAGTGCAGGTCAGTTCTATCCTTACCACGACGACGGCACTGCAAAAGGCGGGATATTTATATTTTGCGACGGTCACGCTAGTTTTATGTCGATCTATACTACCCAATCCACCGTCAACAACATTCCCTTTTACTATTGGAGGATTCGCAAGTGAGGGGTTTTTCGTCTCTGGTTGATGACGTTATTGTGACGGCTTGTGCAGCAATGTTCCGATGCACGCGTCAGATTTTTGTCTTAGTGTTTCTTGTAACGTTCTGTTTGCCAAATGCTTTCGCAGCTGATGTTCGTAATGTTCAATCTAGCCGCCCAGCGTCATATACGGAGAAAATATCCGGCACCTTGGTTACATTTGATATGGTCGGCGTGCCTGCTGGTGAGATTTCAATACCGGATCGGTCAAAAAAAGGCGTAGCGCGCAAGCTGAAAGTGGGTCCGTTCTGGATCGGCAAGACTGAGGTTACGTGGGATGAATATGACGTATTCGTATTGCGTCTTGACGAGCCGGTAGGTGTTGCTGGCGGCAGCGATGCGGTTGCGCACCCTAGCAAACCTTACGGCACTGCGGACCGCGGATTTGGTCACAAGGGATATCCGGTTATAAACGTCACATATTACGCTGCGGAAAACTACTGCAAATGGCTTTCGGCTAAAACAGGACACAAGTATCGCCTCCCCACAGAAGCAGAATGGGAATATGCTTGCCGAGCAGGCAAACCAGCTCCTACCGGCAAAGAGCTTGAGAAGTACGCGTGGTTTTGGGAGGAGAAAACCCACCCAGTTGGCAAGAAGCTTCCAAACGCATGGGGCATTTATGATATGCTCGGTAATGTTGCAGAATGGTGCACTAGCCTTGATGGCAAACCAGTAGTTTGCGGGGGATCCTGGCAGGATATGGCTAAAGATGTCAGTCCATCTGCACGCAGATACCCGGATGAATCTTGGCAGGCAAACGATCCGCAGAGCCCGAAGAGTAAGTGGTGGCTGTCTGATGGTCCATTCGTCGGATTTAGGGTTTTGAGGGAGCCCTGAAGACTATCATACTTGTAATTCACAACATCTTTTTGAGGAAAGGAAGGCTTACAAAAAATGGAGCGTGAAGAAAAACAACACCAAAGCAATCATAGCGTAACTCGTAGGGAGTTTCTAAAAGTGTCTGCTGTCTCCGCCGCGGCGCTTGTAGGGTCTGGTGCTTTCCCGTTTGGTGCCGGGGCCTGGGCAGCTGGTTCCGATGAAATCAAAGTAGGCTTGATAGGCTGTGGCGGACGCGGCACCGGAGCAGCCAAAGACTGTGTGAATAGTGCCGAGGGAGTTCGGATTGTTGCACTGGGAGATGTGTTTGAGGATCGTCTGAAAAGCTGTTTAAGTAATTTGCAGAACGACGCGGGTGTCAAGGATAAGGTAAGCGTAACTTCAGATCGATGTTTCGTTGGGTTTGACGCTTACAAGAACGTTATTGATTGCGGCGTTGACTTGGTGATCTTGGCAACTCCTCCTGGTTTTCGCCCTATGCATTTCAAATACGCAGTTGAGGCTGGTAAGCACGTTTTCATGGAAAAGCCGGTAGCTGTTGACGCGCCGGGGTACAGGACAGTTGTGCAGGCTGGTATGCTTGCTGATAGCAAGAAGCTCGGGGTTGTCGCAGGTACGCAGCGCCGCCATTCATTCAATTATCAGGAAACGATTAAGCGCATCCACGAGGGCGCCATAGGTAAGATTATCGCTGCGCAGTGTTACTGGAATCAAGGCGGTCTTTGGATGAATCCGAGAAAGCCAGAGTGGACCGACATGGAATGGCAACTTCGCAACTGGCTCTATTTTACTTGGCTCTCTGGGGATCATATTGTCGAACAGCACGTCCACAACCTAGATGTGATCAACTGGGTTATGAGAACTCATCCAATCAAAGCGCTGGGCATGGGTGGTAGGCAGGCTCGTACTGATCCCGCATATGGGCATATCTACGACCATTTTACTGTGGAGTATGAATACCCAGGCGGCGTTAGGCTGATGAGTATGTGTAGACAGATCGATGGTTGCACAAACAATGTTTCAGAGCGTGTGGTCGGCACGAAGGGCACCTCGAACTGTGCGGATATTATCCGGGGAGATGTTGAATGGAAATACGAGGGTCCCGGTTGCCGTCCTTACGTTCAAGAACATGCAGACCTGATTGCTAGTATTCGCGCTGGCAAACCGATCAATGAAGCAAAGCAGGTCGCCGACAGTACAATGACCGCGATAATGGGCAGAATGTCGGCTTATACAGGTCAGGAGATTACGTGGGAACAGGCTGTGAACTCTCAGGAAAATCTTATGCCTGAAAAACTTGAGTTCGGACCTTTGCCTGTGCCACCGGTTGCGATTCCTGGGAAGACTCGTTTCTTCTGATAAGTTTCATTGAATAGCGCTTGCTGTGATAGAGCGAAAGGAGAGTGAGTAAGGCGATGACTAGGCGTGAATTCCTGATGATAGGTGGACTAGCCGGAGCGGCGCTGACTATGGGCTCAAGTAGCGAAGGCAAGAAACAAACCGATGCGGTGCTACGCATCTCCAGCCAAGAAGGCATTATACCCGGTGCTAGTCTAGAAGAGAAGATTGCAAAAATGGAAAAGTGGGGCATAGAAGGGCTTGAGGTAGGCGGTCGAGGACTGAAAGATCGTGTAAAAGAACTCAAATCCGCTCTTGCCAATACTAATGTCAAAATCAGTGCGATTTGTGCTGGGTTCGAGGGTGCCCTAATCAGCGAGGAGGAGTCCGAGCGCGAGAAGTGCCGCAGGTCAATGAAAGAAATCCTTATTGCAGCAGGTGAGCTTGGGTCAACGGGGCTGATATTCGTCCCGGCTTTCAATCATCAGAAGCCGTTACCCTTTGTTGAGGCGCGCAAGGTGTTGATCGACCAACTTCACGAGCTAGCCGAGTATGCAGTGAGTTGTGGCACCAGGTTGCTAATGGAGCCATTAAACAGAAATGAGGCGTGGTTCCTAAGGCTTTTAGCTGATGCTGCCGCAATATGTCGGGATGTAGACCATCCAGGCGCTTGCATGATGGGCGATTTTTACCACATGTGCATCGAGGAAACTTCTGACATGGGGGCATTCCTGTCCGCAGGAAAGTACCTCCACCACGTGCATCTCGCATCGCGAACGCGTAAACTTCCTGGGCAGGACGACCGAGACTTCACAGATGGTTTTCGCGGCTTGAAAATGATTGGCTACAAGGATTTTTGCAGTTTTGAATGTGGTGTGTTGGGCGACCGGGAAGTTGAAATTCCGAAGTCGGTCAAATTCCTGCGTGAGCAATGGAGTAAGGCCACCATTTAGAACAATCGCCAAGCAAAACTTGTGATGCGCGGCCTTATTGCAGTGCAGGAGTTATAACTTGTGCCAATTCGGGCGTTTTCTGCAGTGAGTACCCATCTCAACCATTGCAAGCTACTTAACCGGCTGATAGTGTGCGGTTTATTTGCCGCTATTCTTATGACGAGCCGGTTGTCCGAGGCGTCTATTGGCAGGCTCAATCGCTACGAGTACGCGCGTGCGGCGATGGGCGTTCGCGCGCGAATAGTCGTTTATGCTCCCGACCGGAGGACTGCAGAGCTTGCTTGTCAGCGTGCTTTTGATAGGCTTGCTGAGCTAGAGGATGTAATGAGCGACTACAGGCCGTCCAGCGAATTAATGCGCCTATGCGCTAAAGCCGGTGGTCCGCCTGTGAAAGTAAGCAAGGATCTGTTGATGGTGCTGCTCCGAGCACGCGAAGTCTCTAAGATTTCTAATGGTGCGTTCGATGTTACCGTTGGTCCGCTTGTTAGGTTGTGGAGAGAAGCACGGAAAACACTCAGATTGCCAGACCCCTCTAAGTTGCAATCATCGCTTAAACTAGTTGGCTGGCAGAAGATGTGTATCGATCCTAAGCGATCGACTGTGCGGCTTAAGTTCCCAGGGATGTTGCTTGATTTGGGCGGGATTGCTAAGGGATATGCCTGCGATGAGGCTCTTAAGGTGCTCAAACGATGTCGAATTAGCCGAGCACTGGTCGAAATGGGCGGCGATATTGCGCTTGGAGATCCGCCGCCTGGGAAACGCGGTTGGTTGATCGAAATCCCTTGTGCGCCAACTGACCTCCGGCGCCAGGAACTCTCGAACTGCGGCGTTTCGACCTCGGGTGATGCAGAGCAGTTTGTGGAAATCGATGGGCAGCGCTACTCGCACATCGTAGATCCTCGCACTGGATTAGGCGTAACCGATAGAATCGAGGTCACCATTATTGCGAGCGATTGCACAACATCAGATTCGCTAGCGACCGCGATCTCCGTTCTTGGCACGCAGAAAGACACCGAACTGCTTAAGAGATGCTATCCTAAGGCTAGGATATTCATGCGAAAGGCAACTGACGGTGGATGACCTGTCTCAGAATTGCCTCATCGACTGTCATCCACCGTGTCGTTTTTTGCCCTGGTAGTTGGCTATATTTGTTCGACCTTCGGATCGCCGTGAATCGGTGGTAGCGGTGCAGGCCGCACAACAGCGCCATCATTCTCGTACGATTCAATGGCAGCCCATATATACTCGAGAGTTGCCAATGCGTCACGACCGGATGCCCTTAGATGTTCGTGAGGAACCCCATTCGTCACGTCTTCCAAGAACGCATGAATTCGGTTCGGGAACGTTGCTCCGAAGTCGGTGATACCGGTGTTAAAAACTTCAGGTTCCGCTTCTTGCCCGATGCCCAAGCTAGTTCCTGGCTTCGGGGCAGGCCAATACGTCAATTTCTCGATACAGTTTTCGATGCAGAATGTGCCTTTGCTGCCAGCGACTTCAACGCTCCACCATCCGCCCAGACCCCACACTGCGTCTCCTCGGTGACTGAGCAGATATCCTACAGCATCATTTACAAAGCGCACGTGCACACTGTTGATTGATAACAAAAGGTCTCCCTTGTTCTTCCTAAACCCTGGTTTTGTGGCGAATGCCTGAACGTCTCTTATATCTCCACAGAAATAACGCATAACGCTAAACGGATGCGTCAGAAAAGCTTTCATATGGGCATAAGGCTGATTGAATCTTGGTGACTTATTGA
>Ga0123519_10001820_pt1 | contig 36392 bp, 29 predicted proteins | sample YelNatPaOPRAMG02_FD_87396 | JGI IMG/M metagenome (GOLD analysis project Ga0123519, IMG submission 87396) | Hot spring microbial communities from Yellowstone National Park - Yellowstone National Park OP-RAMG-02 (version 2) | ecosystem: Environmental > Aquatic > Thermal springs > Hot (42-90C) ... | reverse complement strand
TAGTCCCATACTTGCTCTCTGGACCAGTTTGCGATCGGGTTAACCTTTATTAATCCACCATGCACTTGATCCAACTCTATTTTCGATATTCCCATCCGAGACGGGGACTGCTCCCCCCTCAAACCTGTTATCCAAGCCTCTAAGTTTTTCAAGGCCCTTTTCAGGGGCTCAACCTTCCTCACATTGCAGCATAGAACTCTTAAATCCAAGCTTTTGTAGAACAGGTTTAAGCCGTGGTTTCTGACCATTGCTTCAACATCCTCTGTTCTAGGGAAGTAAACCTCTACAGTTACGCCGTATTTGTCCCTTATTCGGTCGATTAAGGTGTATGTTTCTTGAGGGAGCCTGCCCGTGTCTATGGTAAAGATAGAAGGGTCTCCTTGCAACTTACATAACATGTCTATTAACACAACGTCCTCGGCGCCGAAGCTGGAGGCGAGGGCTATTTTCGGATGAAACCTATTCACCGCCCATTTTAAGACCGCCTCGGCCGCTTCGCCTTCAAGCCTTTGCTTTAAATCCTCCAAAACTTTCTTTTCAATCATTTCCAATCACCTAAACCATATCGTGATGAAACCTAGGCTGGTTAAAATGATGCCTAATAAAAGCCTTACAGCCCTAGCTGGCGCTCTGTGATTTAAACTGGCTCCGATTAAAATTCCAGGCACCGAGCCGATGAGCAGTAAACCCAATAGCTTCAGATTTACTATTCCAAAGTAAAGGTAGGTGAGTCCCGGTATCGCTGTAAGAATGGCGGCCACCGATATGTCGGTTCCAACCACGTGGCGTAGAGAGATGGGAAAAAATAGGAGTAGGAAGGGCATTAATAAGGCGCCAGCGCCGACAGAGGTGATGCTGACTAAAAAGCCTACTACGGAGCCTACTGTGATGGCCGTCGCATTGTAAACAGAGGGGGAGGCTACGGGTAATGGCCTCTGACAGGATGATTTAGCTGAGTTAAACGTTTGAGCTAGCGTTAATGCGCCAGTGAGGGTTAGTAGACCTGAAAGCGTGAAGGTAATCCATGCGTTAACCTGGTTGAGGCTTCCTTTGGCCAGGTGAGATGTTAACAATGCACCCATTAGAGAGGCGGGCGCCGCGCCGATTAGTAGTTGCTTCGTCAATTCTCCGTTAACGGTCTTCTGGTTAAAATGTTTCATGGAACCAACAGATTTCATGAGGAAGCTGTGAATTAAGTCAGTGCCAACGGCTGTGAGGGGGCTTATCCCAAAGCCTAAAATTAAGGTTGGAGTTAGGATCGAGCCAGCTCCTACCCCTGAAACGCCTACTAAGATCCCTGTGATGAATCCTATCAAGGGATAGATGGATGGAGGGAAGGCCGTTGCCTTTAACAATAGGAATGCTGCAACGGCTGTTGCTGGGAAAATGGTTTTCGCCCAGATTCGATGCTGTGCTTTCGACGAATTTGACGTTTCAGGGGTGTTGAAAGGTTTTAAATCGTAAAGGGTTATGTTGAAGGTATGTCCCTTGTTTTGAGCTTTCATGTTGGAGCCTCCGGATTCATAACGGCGTTATTATAACAATGTTATATTTAAGCCTTTCGACCAACAACCAACCCCGCAAAAGTCAAACTCCACTTCCGCTCGCTGACTCAACTTACGGAAAAGCTGAAATCCATGGTTCACCTTACGTGGTGAGGATGCTAAGTTGAAGAGAATAGGAATCATACATTACACCGCCCCTAAACAGGAGGTGGGGGGCGTGGAAGCGGTCATAGATCACCATGCGAGATTATTGACGAAAAGAGGATGCGAAGTCCATTTAATCTATGGAGCGGGTGGCAGCGTAGATTACCCAGATGTTGTGGAGCATGAAATCCCACTTCTCTCCCCTAGACACAAGGATGTTCAGAAGGTTCATGAACTCATCGCGAAAGAAGGAGAAAATGATGCTTTCAACGCTTTGAAAAAGGAGATCAAAGAATGTTTCAAAAAGGTGGCACATGAGCTAAAAGTTTTAATAATCCACAACATTCCATCCATGCCCTTCAACTATCCAGCCACGGCGGCTTTCAACGAATTGGTTGAAGAGGTGAAAGCGAAGATTATATTCTGGCTACACGACAGCTACCTTTTCAGGGTCGATGTGAACAAAGTTAAGGACCAGTTTCCCATAACCCTCCTCCATCACTATAACCCAAAAATCACATATGTGACTCCTACCGAGTTTAGGGCTAAACAGTTTAGGGAGATGCCTGAACCGTACCGAATATCCACCATTAACGTCGTTCCAAATGGTGTTGAGCTCGAAGATTACATAAAGATAGATGAAACTACGAAGCTCCTAATGCGAAAGCTTGGGTTAACATTCGAAGACGAAGTACTGCTCGTACCAGTGCGGGTGACGCCGAGAAAAAACATAGAGCTCGCATTATTCGTAACGGATGAATTAAAACATTTGATGAGGGAAGCCCGACAAGTGAAGCTTTTAATCACAGGACCGCCTGACCATCAAGCCGTTAAGGAAGGGGTAAAATATCTCGATTATTTGAAGGAGTTGGTCGAGAGGAGAGGATTGGAGGAAAATGTCATATTCTGCCACGACGTCATCGGATTATACAGGAAGTATGAGAACGGTGAAATTGTCAAGTGGAGTGTAGCCGATGTATATAACATAGCTGATTTAATATTCATCCCCAGCAGGGAGGAGGGGTTTGGAATGCCCATAATAGAAGCGGGGGCCGCGAGGAAACCTGTGTTTTGCTCTAGAATACCTCCCTTTAAGGAGCTTATTAGAGACGACATAGAAGGATACATGTTCGACTTGAACGACGACCCAAAAAGCATAGCGTTCAGAATCTATGAGCTATTCCTAACAGACAGAGTGGAAAGCAACTTCCACAACGTGATAAAAAGGTTCAGTTGGGACACGATATGCGATAAAAAAATCATCCCGTTAATTTCATAGCCCTAAATCCCCGTTCAATCCTCCGTCCTTCTGGTGTACCATTTCCAGAAGTCATCAACCTTCTCAACAGCCTTGGAAGTGGAGGTGAACCATTTCTCCGCGTTTTTCGCTACCAAATCCTTGAACCCCCAGCCGAAGGCAATTCCAAGCCCTACGGCAACCCCGGCCGCCACTCCCCAAGCCAACGCCCTAGCGAAAATGTACAAGATTTCAACATCAACCCTCATCATCTTCAACGCTATCGTCAAAACCACGAAGTACAGTAGAAGCTTTAAACCCGCGGAGATGAAGCTTACAAACTCCACCCTAACTTCTTTGCCAACCGACGCGACAGCATCCCCAATGAAGTCAACAATTACGAACCCTATAATTAACAGGAAGACGCCCCCAATAAAGCTGGGAAGATACTCCACCACGCTTTTCATAAATTCGGTGAGAACCGTTATCTCCAATACGTTAACGGCTCCAAACACCGCGACCAGATATATGAACCATCGAACGATGAGGTCGAAGAACCGAACCGTAGTGACCCCGGACCGCTCCAAAGCTCTACCGAACACCGTTCTCCGCACCGCGCCATCAACGCCGGCCCTGTCTAGGACTTTAGATACACCCTTTCCCAGCAATCTTCCCACTATCCAACCCACCGCCAAAATGACAATGGCCCCAACGATTTTGGGAAGCGTTTGCATTATGGTTGACCATATACCTAACAGAATTTGAGCCAGAGGCATCGTGAACCGACACTAACCCAAAACCTTTTTCTATTTAAATATTTTGCCGCATACATCTCAATTTATCAACTTATAAATGAGCTTTTTTTACTCGATTCAGGAAAATGCCATTCCGAAGTTAAACGCCTTTTAAGGACTATAAATTCAAGAATGGTCGCAAGAGATCTCCCATCGATTAATGAAGGTATAGATTGAATATAACCCTCGCTCTTCCTCTACGCTCCCTCACACTCATCCAAGCATCACCCAATGATCCGCTTTACTATTTACATCCATGAATCAACCAACGATGGAATGGCTAAAAGTTCCTGAAGTCACAATAAATGACGGCTGAGCATACGGTGTAAATTCAGGAATAAAATATGGTGGTGGAAGCGCTGAATGGATGGGAACGAAGGCTTCTTTCAACCCTGTAACACCTTTTCATACACTTTTATTGTGTCCTCAGTCACACTGCTCCAGTTAAACAACGCTTCAACCCTTTTCCTTCCTTCCACCCCCATTTTAACTCTCATGTCTTCATCGTCTAGAAGTTGGATTAACGCGTCAGCTATGGCTTCAGAGTCTCCCGGCGGGACGAGTATGCCCGTCTTACCGTCCGCGACAACTTCAGGTAGCGAGCAGTGGTTGAAGGCGACAACAGGCTTGCCGCAGGCTTGAGCCTCAGCCGGTGGTAGGCCAAAGCCCTCCCATAGGCTTGGAAAGCAGAACACGTCGCATAGAGCGTAAAAGTACGGGAGCTCTTGATCTTCGACGTATCCTGTGAAGATCAGAGATTTCCTAACCTTCAATCGGCGAAGCACTCTACCAACTCGGGGGGAATCGTACCTAGGGGAGCCAACTACCATGAACCTCGTCTTCGGATGTGAGTTTAGAACCTTAGGGACAGCTTCCAAGAGAAACTCTGCCCCCTTGTAGGGGACGAGTCTACCAACGAACAAAATCACATGCGAATCTTTGAGGTTAAATCTCTTTCGGATGTGTTGGGTTTCTAAGTTGGGTCTAAACCTGTTAATGTCTACACCGTTATATATGACGTGAATCTTGCCACGATCCATCAAATATTTGTTTTCCAGCTCTTTTCGAAGATAATGGCTCACCGAGATCACCCTGTCGACTCCTCCTCTTAGGCCGAAAAAGGTTCCGATCCTGTGATCCAGCATTTTAATCCTCTGTTTAACGCTCCTCCAAACTCTAACGGGGGAGAATCCATGGTAGGTGAAAACATGGGGGACCTTACTCATGTGCCATGCAAAATTTCCGGCAAAAATGTCAGGGTGATATTGTGTGTGAACAAGATCCACTGAGTTAAGCATTTTCCTGAAAGCTATGGGAAACGTAAAGTGCCTGATGAATGGTAGGTAGCCGAAAGGCGTTGGAACTTGAACCACATGTATCGGCGTTAAATTCACTTCAACACTCCTCGCGTATACGGTGACCGAATGCCCCATTTTCAACAGCTCCATAGCTAAACCCTTTATATGTTGGACTTGACCAGATCCTCGATGCAAGGATGTTCTCACAAACGCGATCTTCAACGGCTTACTTTGAGTTTTCATCAAAGCTCCCCCGTTTCAATAGTTGAATGTTTCTTTTAAATTCACGGACGGTGATTTGGTAAGAAGATTATTAATTATCCACAACTTCGAAACTCCTTAGATTAGTGTTTCGCTTCATTTTAATAGGTAAACTGTTTTTGTATGGATTTGGGATTAAACACAAGGGGATTCTATACAATTTGAGGGGGGATTTGAGTTAGATTGGGTGTGAGGATTAGAGCGGTTTTGATGGATTTAGGGGAAACTCTCGCACATATTCCATTTGAAATAAAGGGTTGGGTTGAAGAGGTTCGATTAAAGGAATCGTGGGAGACGTTGACGAAATTTGGGGTTAATGTAGAATTTGAAAGGTTCATTAAGGTTTTTAAAGAGGTTAGGGGAAAAACAGCTGAGCTATGCGAGAGGAATAGCGTTGAAATTCCCATCAATCGGGTTTTCCACATAACCTTGGAGAAATTAAGAGTGGATACGAAGCCTTTAGTGTTGATGGAGCTTGAGCGAGCTTATTATAGAGCTGAAGTCGAAGCTTGGCTCGTCTTACCAGACACCTTTGAAGCTCTCGAAAAACTTAGTCGACTTGACGTTAAGATGGCTGTGGTGTCCAATAGCAGAAGCGATTGGATGGTGAGGAAAGTGATTTCGAAGCTGGGTTTAAACTCCTATTTCAAGGTTGTAACCACATCAGCCGAGCTGGGGGTGAGGAAACCTAGAAAGGAACCTTTTTTGAGGGCTTTAGAAGCATTAAAGGTTAAACCAGAGGGATGCGTCATGATCGGAGACACCTATGAAACCGACATCCTTGGAGCGAAGAACTTAGGGATGAAAGCCATTTACATTCAAAGAGATCCATGTAGCGAGTTGAAACATTTTATAACACCGCCAGACGCAGTGGTAACGTCCGCTATGCAAGCGGTGGCTACGTTGGAAAGTTGGATGAGAGGCTAGAGACAAAAACCAATGACTTTTCAAGCTATGCGAAACCGGAAGGTTAAGACGAAATAAGGTGTCAATCCATCTCGCTTGCTTGAAATTCTTTACCAAGCCTTAATGCTAAATTAAAGCTTCATAAGATTCACGGAAGAATGTTTAGAGAGAAGCCATGAATTCATCGCTGGAATGACCTTTCAAAATACGTGAAAGAACATATTTTTGCTTCCACGGTTTCAACGTTAAACATTTATGTGATAGCGTTCTTGGAGGCGTGTGATGACTTGATCGAGTCTGCGCTTCAACTTATAAATGAGGTATAATATGGCGATGAGTATGATAAGCGTTAATATCAACATGTATAATGGGGCATAGTCTGTTCTCCAGATGGCTTCAACCGTCTTCGGCGAATCCATCAGGATTGTAGCTTCTAGCGTCTCGGCGTTAGAGTCGCCGCTCCACCGTTCAAAAACGTATCTGACTCCGAGGTATCCTAATAATCCTTCAAAGGGAGAGGTGGGGTTAACTGAGAAAGTAGCCGTGGCTCCTGAATCATACCATCCTCCTCCTTTGAAGGAACCGTGCTCAGATTTAACCGTAAGCCTATACTGCGTGGAGTAGATTGCTTTAAAGTAACCGGGTTTTGTTGAAATGATGGATAATTCATTATCTTCATCTCCAGTGCTCCATTTCTGGAAAATGTATTTGACATCTCCCATTAACACCTCTTCGGGAGCGATAATGATATGTGAACTGCCGGAGCTGTACAAGAATGCCTTCGGAAGGTCTTTCGACGCGATTTCTTCCCCATCGATTTTTAATCCCGTTACTTTGATGTTCACATCGAACGTATTTACATACCATATATTGGAGTCGATGAGGGTTAAGGTCTTTTTACTTTTCTGCTCCACAATGTCCCTTCCCTTCCGATATTCACATTTCCCATTAAGCTCTGAGCCGACGAGGATTCCGAAATCATTATCGTAATATAGGTGATGTTCAACTGCCCCACTGGAAGGAGCTATACCACCCCTTTTTAAAGGTAACAGTGAATCCATCCATCCACCCGCCGCTATTCCGAGGTAATGTAAATGCCAACCCTTTATGTCGAAGCCTTTAACGTTCACCAAGGCCTTGGAAACGTTAAATTTACCCTCCACATACATGTTATCCAGGTCTACTCTCCTTAAAATCTGCGCACCCTCTTCCACTTCCTCAGGGTTGATTAACTCGTTGAATATGCCTCCAACCATAAACTCGTACCCTGGGGACGCTGCTAAAATCTTGTTTGTAGACCGATCCACCACCCATTCTTTTCTCTGGATTTTAATATCTGAACCTTTAGGGTTTCTCATCAATTTTTCGAAGAATCCGGATGCTTCATAACTCCAATCGATCGACTCATAAACGGTGAGCGTAATCTTATCATCTGTAACGTCTTCAACCTCGTATTTTAGAAGACCATCGATTGTCGAGCTAAAGGTGCCTCGATATCCTCCCCAGCCATACACCTCCTCGCCACCACTCATTTTAACTTTCCAGAACATACCCTCCCCTAAGGAGTTTGACTTTGCCCGAACCTCGGGCCAATTAATCATGGAGGACGCGAATATTAACGCAAGGAAAATCGCCGGATACGTTAACTTCAACTTTCATCCACGATCGAATAAAATTCATGGTTTTTATACGTTTCCCCCGCGATCTTCGCCCGAGCTGAATGGCCTTCAACTCCGCCAATTAAATTCTAAACGGTCTATTCCCACATCTTTGCGCAAGGCTGACAAGCCATATGTTTAATTATTTTCGAAGGATACTTTTGTCAGTGACAGCTACCTGGAGGGTGAGTAACTTTGACAGGGGTTCGAAGCCGCCTATGGAGGTTTTTTGAGAAAGCCGCTTACAAAAGGCGGTTAGAGCTGGTCGACGAGGCGTTGAAGGCTAAGCAATCCGTTTTATTGGAGGATGAAGGAGGGCAAACTTTCCCGATCAACATATCCGTAATCATCCCAACCTTTCTTAAAGATAAGAGTGAGTTATCCGGTTATCGATATGAGGTCATCAGAAATGAGTTAATGGTTTTAAGTCAACTCATCACCAACGGTCTAATCGACGAGGTCGTCATCGTCGACGGAAGTAGAACCCCTGAAGGACAGCTCGACGATGGTTTAGCGCAGCGAATAATCGCCTCAGCTTACCGAACCATTTCCCTATTTCATGATCAAGTCGACTTACTGAACAAGTTCCCCGTTTTAAAGGATAGGGCGAAATTAGGGCTCTACGACTTCGTCTTTAAAGTACTTCATCAACTAGACGGAAACATTCAAAACGCAGCTGAGAAAGCTGGGTTAAAGTTTACAAGATTCCCGGCAGGTAAGGGATCTGGGCTATGGTTGGCCACCGGAGCGGCGTCAGGGGACCTGCTCGTGTACTTGGACAGCGATATTAGAAACTTGGAGGAATGGCAAATAGCTTCCTTGATTCTGCCAATTCTCCGAGAATATAAACTTCCCGATGGCGTGGAATTCGTCAAAGCTTACTACGCCCGTTTAGCCGTGAACCTAGACTCCCCTGAAAAGGGCTTCTACGAGTTGGGGGGAAGAGTTACGCGTCTGTTCATGATTCCCTTCCTTAAGGCTCTCGCTAAACGCGGCGTGTTGAAGGGCTTGGATAAGATTCGATACCCGTTATCAGGGGAGTTCTCCGCGCGAAGGCGTTTCATCGAATCCCTCAGCTTTCCAGGTGATTATGGAGTTGAAAGTGGGCTGCTCATCGACATATGGAGGAAAAAAATGCTCGGCAAGATCTCCGAAGCAGACCTCCACGTTTATCAGCATTTTCCAAGGAGCGACACGTTAATAACGGATATGGCGGCTCAGGTGATTAAACTTATCTTATCCGAGTTGGACGGATCTGTGAAGCTTGATGAGGGAATCGCCGATGAGTATTTAAGCGAGGCGTATAAGGAGCTGGAACGCACATACGACCTTTTCGACAGGCTTGAAGTGAAGCTGGAGGTTTCTCAAAGCGTTAGAAGAACCTTCTATAAGGATGTTGAAAAAGATAGAATGAGGATAAAGAGCTACGAGCAAACTTTAAGGAGCCTGTTAAAATCGAGAAATTCTCTTAGAAAGACTGTTTTAAAGCTACCTCCATGGAAAGAGCTTACGACATCGCTTGAAGGAAGGAACTTCCAAAATTATCTGAGGAGAAGAGCTGTCACCTACACCTTCCAACTGTTATGCAAGCAAAGGTTAACTCGCTACGATTAATCCAGTAAACCCTTCCTCACCAAACCATTATAGCCTTACAGTTTACAGCTTTATTTCCTCTTCAACCAGCGAACCTGGTATGGCCCTAACTCCACGTTCTTCCGACATTGTTTTCGAGAAATCAAGTCATAGTAGAACCCTTCCTCCAAATTCACGGTTTTCCTTCTGTTCGATAAGTTGTGTAGCGCGATCACGGTCTCCCTCTTATCGGGGGAGGTACGGACGAGTGAAAATACTGATTTATTCAAGAAGAGAACCTCCTGCCCCCCATTGGGGTGGAAGGCTTTCTCACTAATTCTATTCTCTATGAGGTTTAAGTAGCCGTAAAATACTTTATGAGTCCTCGAGTTTTTATCCTCAATTTCCTTTACAAGATCTTTTAGGTTAAAGTTCTTTCTGTTGATGTCCCTGTTATTACCAGTTTTCTCAACGCCCTCGTGGTCGTTTAAAGCGCCCAGTAAACCGTTTAAATATACGACGGGAACACCTTTCAAGGCTAACGCTATAGCCCGGGAAGCCAGATACCTTTTAATCTGAATTTCCAGGTCAGGCCTGGTGGATGAGTGGGGGGATTGAAGTGCGCACCACCATGTCATGTTCATCTCGTATGGGCTTTCACCGCCGTCTGGGCTTTTCATGTAGCTGACCAATCCACCATTTTCCACCGACCTTTCCACCATTTCCTCCATTTCCATTTCGGAGAGAATGCCCTTCACGGCTAAAAGCCCTATGCCGTCGTGAGTATCCAAAATGTTTAGGAAGGCTGTTTCCCCCGATGGATTCTTCAACTGCTCTACCCATTTCAAAAGATGCGAGGCGTCTCCTGTGTAAACCGCGTGGATGAGCAATGGCGGGAGAGGGAAGTTGTAAACCATGTGAGCCTCGTTTCTTCCATCCCCTAGGTACTCGACGTTGTCTTTGTGGGGAACGTTTGCCTCCACTAGGATGGAGACATGCGGCGCAACCATGTTCAAAATATCCCGAAGTATTTGAACTATTATATGCGATTGCTTCAAGTTTAGGCAGCTTGTTCCTAGTTCCTTCCAAAGGTAGGGGACGGCGTCTAGCCTGAGGATGTTAACACCCTTGGAAACGTAGAAGAGCATGACGTCGACCACCTCCAGGAGAACCTTCTCGTTCCTGTAGTTTAAGTCCACTTGATTGCATGGGAAGGTTGTCCACACGTATTTTTCGCCTTCAACGGTTTCATATCTCGTGAGCAGGGGAGTTAGCCTCGGCCTGAACACTTTTTTAAGCTGTTCTTTGCTCGGCATGTTGGATTCATCAAACCATATGAAGTAGTCTCCGTACTGCGCGTTGCCTTTCTTAAACTCCTGGAACCAGTAATGTTTGTCGGAAACGTGGTTGAGGACGAGGTCGACCATTAGCTTGAATTCCTCTTTCAACTCCGCCACGTCGCCCCAATCCCCTAGTCTTGAGTCCACTTCTTTATAATCAGTTATGGAGAATCCTCTATCAGAATCGTATTGGAAGAAGGGGAGAAGGTGAATCGTGTTCACCTTGCTTTTAAGGTACTTTTTCGCGAAAGCGGTTAAAGCCCGTATCGGATGTGGGCCATCCCGTATCATGTCCCCATAAGTAATTAACACGACATCTTTTTCGCTGAACCTTTCGCTTAAAATTCTCGGCGTAAACTCTTTTGAAAACCTCTTCAACATTTTCACCAGCTCGACGTAGGCCCGTTTACCCCTATCATCACCGTAGAGAAAAACCAGTTTCTCGAGCATTTCACTTTCAATCTCACCGTCAATCATATCGTACGACAACCCTTTTCAACTTGAATTTCATGGCTTAAACTGTTTCGACCGGATGACACGTGTTAAGAGAGATAAACGCCTAAAATCCGCATCTTTCTTAATTCTTAATTTAGGCCTATTTTAAGCCTCGCGGCGCGATGATTAGGTTAGATGTGGTTTAGTCAGCCGAGGTGGGAGAGAATTCCGGTTAAAATGGACCGCTTAAACTTTCTTCTCACCATTTCCAGAGGCTCGCCTAATATTTTGATCCGCTTCATGTCGCATGTTCCCAGCCCTTTCTCCTCCGCGTATCGGAGGTGCTTAACCTCCATAGGATCTACACCCATCACAGCCGCTCCAACAGAGTCCACAGCCACGGGGTCAGTTCCAGCTATGACGAGATCCATCTTCACAGGGGATTCGCTGGCCTCATGTCCCTCTCCGGCTATGACACCATCGATCACCGCTACGCTAGGCTTTAGGATGGAAGCTAGGTCCGCTATTTTCTTGTGTAAGTGAAAGTGCATGGACCCCTTCGGGTAAACGGCTCCCATCATGTTTTTCAAGCTTAAGGTAACGGTTGTGATTCTATGCGGCTTTAACTTGGCCACGCTGATTATCGTGGTTTTCAAGGCTGTTTCAGCCACCTTCACCCTCTCCAAAGCCAATGGGTTTGAGGGGCTGACTTCCACGAACCTGTCCTTGTTTAAGTCAACCAGCTTCACCCCCCATTTTTCAGCCATTACATCTATTCCAGCGACCTTAAACGCCTCAAAGGTGTCGGCGAACCCACTGCCCTCCCCGACGATGATCTCACCTACCTTGCGACGTCTGAGATACTGGATCACGCCTTCAACGACCCTAGCGTCAGTGGTGATGCCCGTAGAAGGATGCTTCGCGTTAAGGTAATTTGGTTTAACTAAAACCGGTTTATTTTCTACGAGGGCTTTCTCCGCTTCAACCATTTCTAACGCGTTTTCGGTGATTGTTTGAGGGTTCTCACCTTTCACGATGGCCACTTCAACCATAAAAACACCTATGGGCGTTGATTAGAATCGTGGTTAGGGTAAATTTAAATTAATCGTCGCGATCCCAACCCTCCGTTCTCTTCAACGAACCACTTTACCACCATGCTTGCGTCAACTACTACTGTAGAGGTATCGTCCTCCCTGAACTCCCGTACGATTTCTTCAGCTTTATTGCCATTTGTAATAATTTGCGTATAGATATTACGGGTCTAGAGACTATGAAGCTTAATCACCTATTAACTTTAATGTTTTAATAGCAGCTTTAAAAGAAGATGGGTCTCATAGCGAGAATGTCTTGAAATACTTAGTAAAGTGCCAGATAATTTTATTCTTGCGGAGCCGAGCATAATATATCAGGGGGTTTGTGGAACGCTGGCAAGAAAAGTTGGAAAAGACGTAGCTGATCAAGCGAGAAAGGAGCTCAATTTAATGATACACCCCAGCTTTTTAGTGAATTGCGATAAAACTTTTTGCGTCTCCGCCTACCCGCTTTGCGCTGAATATAAAGTCTACCCTATAGACGCTGGGCTTGTCAACTTAACATCAATCCTTTATAAACCCTACATAAACCGAAATCCTAAAGTTAACAACCCAAACTTACAGGAGAATACTTTAGTTTTGCAATGACTTCATTTATAAAACGGCTCCTTCTTTAAAGCGAAAGCTAAAAATTATAAATTGGGATGGGAAATTTCCTATCCGAGCTACTGATCTGAAGGGTTAAATAAAGGAATGCTTTTTACGAAATGGCGAGTTGATATGCTTCGAGTACTCGATCAGCTTCCAATACTTCCACGTTATAGCCCTTTTCTTGAAGACGCTGTTTTAAATCTAACTGGTATGGTTCGTACGTGACGATTATGAAGCCCGGTATGGGTTCGCTTCTCACCTCTCGGAATCCTGTGACCCATGTTTGCCCCTTGGGTAAGATGAACTTTCTCGCCCCCATCCGAGCCGCGGCTTCAGCCTTCTCTAGAATCCCCCCTACCTTGCCTACGGTGCCGTCGGGGTTTACAGTGCCGGTTATATATACGTCAGGGCTTATCGAAACGTTCTTCACAGCGGCGATGAGGCCGATGGTGATGGCGGCGCCGGCGCTGGGACCGTCGACGATGTCCACATCCTCCTTATAGCTGACGGTGAGAATGACGTCGGTGGAGTTAAAGGAAACGCCTGTAATGTTTTCAGCCACCGTGACCGCGGTTCTAAGGCTGGACTGTAAGTCTATGCCGATTCTGGGCTTCGTGTCGATCAGTATTCTCCCTTGGCCCGGCCTCAGCTCGATGTCGGCTGATAAGACCACTCCCTCATAAAGCGTGGTGAAGGAATCTGCGACGGTTTTAACGGCGACGAGGTTTACCCTGGCGACACCTGTCAATAGGCCTTCTGTCGAAGACGTGCTTTGACGTGTATGCGTATAATATTCAGCTTGCCTTCTATAGTATTCTAGCTGGCTTTTTTCGACTTCATAGGCTTTCTGTAACTCCATGAGCCTTTGATTCAGGGAGTTGTTTTCCTCCGCGATCGACTTGAGTTGACTCGCGTATTCTTGAGTTTGAAGGTAAAGGGTGGCCGCGAAGGCTGCTAAAGCTACGTTCAATGTTAAGCTAACTATAAGGAGGTATTTGACGGCGTTCGCGTTCTTGCTCAAAGGCGGCTCCTCCAATTCTATTCGATTCTACTCGGTTAAATCGTCAACGTTTCCAACCATGTGTTGAACGTTGAGGGGAATTTTCTCGTTGAAGTTTACAACTCTCTCACCCATTTTGCCCAGTGTGTTCTCGATAACCCAGTAATCGAAGCCTGGAATGATGACCTCATCCCATCTATCCCCTATGCCCCTTAAAGCCACATCCAGCATGGTCACCACTTGGCGGTCTAATGGTTCATAGGAGTCTAGGGTGATGGCGCCATAGAACTCTTGGCATTCAGTATAGCCCGCGTTGTGGGTTCCTGTGTAAGGCTTAAGCTTGGATAGGTCGTCGACGGGTTTTGATCCAGGGTAATATTTTTGAATCATCCTGTTCGCCTCGGCTGTTTTAGATTTAAAGTACTCGACGAGGGCGAGCTCCTGTTCCCTCGGTGGAGCCCCCTCCCTCGCCACCCTACAATACTCCGTAAACCCCACCCTGTAGGCTTCCTCCACTAGGCTTCTCCAGAAGGCTTGATACTCCGTCACGTCTCCCGGATCCTCAACGGCTATCGCAGACCTCCTTACGCACGCGGTTAACCCGTCCCTTTGACATGAAACCCCCAGATGCACGTAGTCTCCTCTGCGGATCTTCCTGTTTAAAGCCTTGCCGATGAGTGTTCGATTATCCTCGCCGGCGCCGACCATGGTTCTGAAACCCAATCCTTCAGCTCCTAGATATTTGGCTACGAATTCCCCCCAGGCGGCCACCTCTGTTTCGTACATTCCAGGCTTGAGAACCGCGAGCATAGCCCTCATCACGGCGTTGTTAATTACGCTGGCATCCCGGATCAGCCTCATCTCGTCATCGGACTTCAAATTCTTAATTTTCTGATAAACAATCTGCTTGTCCACCAATTCGAAGCCCCTAGATTCCAAATACTCGATTAAAGAGTAGGGGATGATTTGCCTCGGGGTCAGCAAAGCTATCTTCCTGGGTTTCACCCCTCCGTTGGCCTCCTCTACCACGTCTTCAAGGCGCTCCGCTTCGATCGGATACTTTTCATCTGCCAGCTTCAACAACTCTACCTTATGGACTTTGGCCTTCGCCCTTGGAGCCAACTGCTCAGCCACGTATCCTCCCTCCAACCCCGTGACTAGGTGAAAGCCCGTTTTCCCTATCACGCCAGCCACCTGCTCAATGGTGATGTTCGTGTTGCCGCCCAAATAGGGGACATCACCTTGATAATGTTCATCCGAAAACACAAATCCAACGGGAATTCCCTCCCTTCTCAAAGCGTTGTAAACCCTCTCCTGCCTATTCAAGAATTCAGCTGTGGAGATTCCAAATTCCTTATCCACCGTTTCGTAACGATGGAGAATGGCCTTCACCATTTCAAACTCCTCGGACATGCGATCCAACTGTTCTAAAGGTAACCTCATCGCAGCTTCCCCCTCTTTAACCCATTCACACGCTTGTTAATGAGATGTGGAAGATGTTTAAAACGCGGTTTTAAAGTTTTCAACATTTTTTCTCGTTAACGGATATGGGTTCTGGCGAGATTGGCTCCACACCTTGAAGCGTTAAGTATGTAATAAAGCGTAGTTCGAATCCTTACCCCGCTATCGTCGAGGGTTGAAGGGGTTCCTTTAGGTTTAGTGTGGCCTTCACCATGTCTCCGTGATATTGTAAGGTGAAGCCCATTTTCTTCATCAACCTTATTGCATTATAATTTTCTCTGAGCATTATTCCGTAGATGGTTTCCACCCCTTTCTCCGCGGAGATCTCAATCATGTAATCTAGTAGTTTTGATCCTAGCCCTAGGTTCTGCCAGGCATCGGCGACGATGAAGGCTATTTCGCCTGTCTTTCCATCGGGCTCTAGGACCAGCCTGGCCACGCCGATGATCTTTCTCTGACCTTTTTCAGTTAGCTCCGCGACGATGGCCAGCTCCCTGTCATAATCGACGTTGCAGTATCTGACCCTTACTTCATGCGGTGTATCCTTTATGATCTCGAAAAACCGGTAGCGTATGGATTCTGGGGAAAAGCTTTTGAACATCTCCAGCCATAGGGGCTCGTCCTCCGGCTTTATCGGCCTCAACAACACTTTTCGGCCGTCGCGTAGGGGCCACAACGTCTCATATTTCTTCGGGTATGGGCTGATTACCAAGTGTTCGTGGGGCTTAGTTTCCCTGAAAACCCCTTCCACGTCTAGGACAACACGGGCGTCCAGCGCCAAAGCTTCCTTCTCGTCGATGAATAGGGGGTTTATGTCGACTTCTTTCAGCTGGGGAAAGTCCACTAGCATTTGGGAGAAACGTATCATCAACTCCTCTAGGAGTTTTAGGTTCGCTGGAGGATATTTTCTGTATCCCTTCAAAATTTGGTATACTTTTGTTTCCTCCATTATCCTTCTAGCCAAGGTTTGGTTTAACGGCGGAAGGCCGAAGGCCACGTCACGGTAAAGCTCTACACCAACCCCACCCATGCCGAAAACAATAATGGGGCCGAACAGAGGATCCTTTTTAGCTCCGAGGATCACCTCATATCCCATTTTCTTAACCATGGGTTGAACAGTAACCCCTATAATCTTGGCCCCGGGTTTATACTCCTTGGCTCGACGGACGATTTCGTTGTAGGTTTTTCTCACCTCTTCTTCAGAGGTTATGTTCAGCACAACGCCGCCAGCATCGGTTTTATGCGTTATATCGGGGGACAAAACCTTTAACACTACGGGGTAGCCTACCTGCGACGCCATGGCTGCCGCTTCATCAGCGTTTTCCGCCAACAAGGATTTAACCGTTGGAATCCCATAGTATTCTAACAGTTGCTTCGCTTCCAACTCGGTGAGAATTTCACGATTCTCCTTCGCGGCGTTTCGCATCATGACTAGTAGAGGACGCTTAGGCGGGGCGGCGTCCACCGGTAACTCCTCAGGCGTCTCGTAAAGCAACTCTAGGTTTCGCTTATATTGATACATGTACAGGTAGGTTTTAACAGCCTGCTCGGGAGTAAAGTAGGTGGGAATGTTGTTGCGGTTTAAGATGCGGTTAGCTTCCTCCACATCTTCATATCCCATGAAAGATGTGAGAATGGTTTTCGAGGTTTTTTTAGTTCGAACCAGGTTCACGATGGTTTCCGCGATACTGACCGGGTCGGTTACGCCTTGAGGCGTATATATGATCAACACGCCGTCGACGTTTTCATCTTCCAAGCATGCGTTTAAGGCGAGGGCGTATCTATCCGCTTTCGCGTCCCCCAATATGTCGATGGGATTTCCCCTACTCCAGAAATATGGAAGGGCGCCGTTCAACTTTTCCATGGTGTTCTGGCTCAGTTTTGCGAGGCTACCTCCTCGAGATATAAGCGCGTCTGTAGCCATTATTCCCGGTCCACCCGCGTTGGTGATGATGGCGAGGTTTGGCCCGTTTGGAAGTGGCTGTTTCCCCAAAGCCTCAGCGCAGTTAAATAGGTCGTCGATTTCCTCAACTCGCACTATGCCGGCGCGTTTAAACGCCGCCTCGTATACCGAGTCCTCTCCTGTGAGGGAGCCTGTATGAGAAGCTGCAGCCTTTGCGCTTTCAGCGAACTTTCCGGCTTTCACAACGATGATCGGCTTGGTTCGGGCGAAGTGTCTCGCCGCGCTCATGAACTTTCTAGCGTTGGTGACCCCTTCCACGTACATTAATATGCTTCGAGTCTGAGGATCTGTTCCAAAATAGTCTATTAAATCTCCGAAGTCCACGTCGATCATGGAGCCGACTGAGACGAAGTTGCTGAAGCCTACGCCTTCCCGAACAGCCCAGTCGAGAATCGCTGATCCCATGGCTCCGCTTTGAGAAATAAGCGCTACTCTACCCGGCCTGGGCATCTTACCGATGAAAGTCGCGTTTAAACGAATGCTGGGGCGGATGACGCCTAAACAATTGGGCCCTATTATTCTTAAAAAATTATACCTCTTTTTTACTTCAAGTATCTGCTCTTCTAAAGCTTTACCTTCAGGCCCCACCTCCTTGAATCCAGCCGATATGATGATGACCCCTGGAATGTTTTTCTCACCGCATTGCTCCACCACCGTTGGAACGGTTTTCGCGGGGGTAGCGATCACAGCTAGATCTACGTCTCCAGGCACTTCCTTCACGGTTTGGTAGGCTTTGAACCCTAGAATTTGAGGCTTCTTAATGTTCACCAGATAAAACTTGCCTTCGTATCCCTCCACGAGGTTTTTCGTCAACGTAAAACCTACCGATCCTTCTTCATCGCTCGCCCCTATCAACGCGACGCTTTTAGGGTTAAAGATCTTCTCAAGGTTCATGATAACCATGAATCAAGCCCCCATGAGTATCGATCCTAAGCGTTGATATAATCGTTTCTAAACACTTGTAAAACGGTTTTCCCAACCCTCCCATACCCCTTAAACTTACGCTTCCTCATTAAGGAAACAATTTAAACAAAATAAAAATAAATGAGAATGGTAGAAGAGGGGTTTTAGCGCTTCCTCCATTTAGCAAATACAACCTTTTAGCAAATACAACCGCTATAGCTGCCAAGCCGATTAAGGCCATGTATGGCGGCGATATTGCGAGCTTGTTTTCCGGAACTTCCATTCCGCCAACCGGCACCCTCGGCAGCGGCCAAATTAGCGTCGAAGTTGGCGGTGGAATAAATGGGATCGGATGTGTTTGTTTTAATTTTAGATACAATATCTCTCTCTTTCACTCTTCTCTTTTACTTATTCTTATTTTTTCCATCCTACCTCAAACCAGCGTGTCAAAACATCATGTGAAAAAATGAACGTGTAAAACGGGGAGGCATTAAACTTCCACCGAAACGCCGAAAAACAGCATCAATTAAACAGAAAAGAACCTTAAATACTATAAACGTCATCCTATTGGAGTTACCGGATTGCGGGGCGGTTTCAGGGTTGAAGTTTAAGGGAATCATGGTGATATGCGACGGGATGGGTGATCGTCCTCACCCTGGGCATGGTGGGAAGACTCCCCTGGAAGCGGCTGAAACTCCTTTCATGGACAGGTTGGCGGATCAGGGAATTGTAGGATTCATGGATGTGATTTCCCCGGGCATCCCTCCGGGAAGTGATGTCGCTCATCTCTCCCTTTTCGGTTACGACCCTTATGAGTATTACACGGGGAGGGGTGGTTTTGAAGCGGTGGGTGCTGGATTAACCCTTTCCCCAGGTGACGTGGCTTTCCGATGCAACTTCGCTTCCGTCAAGGAGGATTTTACGGTCATGGATCGAAGGGCGGGTAGGATAAGGGAAGAGGCTGAAAAAATGGTTCCCGCCATCAGGGAAATCAAGTTGGACGTTGAGGGGTTAACTTACGAGTTTCATCACACCGTAGAGCATAGGGGTGTGTTGGTGCTCCATGGAGATAACTTAAGTAGGCAGGTTTCCGACACCGATCCCCATAAGGTGGGGGAACGGGTTTTACGATCAGCTCCCTTAGAGGAAGGAGTGGCGGCTGAAAGAACCGCTGAAGCTTTAAACCAGTTTACGTTAAAATCCTATGAAGTTTTAAGGAATCATCCGGTTAATTTAAATCGGATCAAGCAGGGCAAGCCGCCGGCCAACATCATCCTGTCAAGGGGGGCGGGAACATTACCTAAGCTTCAACCCATCCCCCAGAAATATGGGGTGAAGGCTTCAGCCATCGCCGCCGTCGCCTTGGTCAGGGGCGTTTGCAAAGTTGTGGGTATGGATTTGATCGACGTTCCCAGCGCTACCGGAGGGTTAGACACGGATTACTCAGCCAAGGCTGAGGCCGCCTTACGGAGTTTAAAGGAAAACGACTTGACGATCCTGCATGTGAAGGCGACGGATGTAGCCAGCCATGACGGGGACTTCGAAATGAAAAGGCATGTTATCGAAAAAATCGACGATATGGTAGGGACAATATTTAGGAACGTGAAGGGTTCCGACGTGTACGTGGCCGTCACCGCCGACCATACTACACCGGTTACCGTGAGGGATCATACAGGGGATCCTGTGCCCTTCCTCCTTTGGGGTCCTGGAACGCTTCGGAGTGGGGTTGGTCGATTCTGCGAAAGAACCGCGAGGAACGGGAACGCTGGTAGGATTAGGGGCCCAGATTTAATCCATGAATTAATGAACTACATGGGTTTTAGCCAGAAGTTTGGCTTCTAACCCTAGTTTGGGAAGGTTTACACTTCAACTTACAACCACTTGGATTTGAAGCCTATGATATGAAAATTCCAAGAATTCCAAGTTAACGCCCGCTATTTCACTCCGGTGGTTAAAACAACGTTTAACTAAGGGATGCGAGACAAAGCTTATCGGGTATCGGGCTGACCGGCGTCGAGGGAGGGGCGAGGTTGAAGTATTCTAGCCTAGTGGATGTTTATGAGTTGATTGAGGCAACGACGAAGAGGTTGGAGATGACGGATTACCTTGTTCAACTGTTGAAAGATGCGCCTAAGGGGTCCGTTGACAAGCTTGTCTACCTAACTCAGGGAAAGCTTTACCCTGATTTCATCGGATTGGAGGTAGGGGTAGCTGAGAAACTGGTCATTAAAGCCATATCCATGGTTTCCGGTAAACCTGAGGAGGAGGTGGAGCAAACCTACAAGGATTTGGGGGATCTGGGAAAGGCGGCGGAAAGCATTTTGCAGAAGAAAGCGCAGCAAACCCTTTTTCAGAGGCCCCTCACCATCGACATCGTCTACGACGCCTTGGAGAAGATGGCGAAGGCGACGGGAAGCGGAGCGGTGGAGGTTAAAATCCGCCATCTATGTAGCTTGTTGAACGACGCCACCCCTAAGGAGGCCAAGTACATTGTGAGAACGGTTCTCGGGAAGTTAAGGTTGGGTATAGCGGACATGACCATCCTCGACGCCTTAGCGGTGGCCTTCGGCGGAGGTAAGGAGGCTAGGCCCATCATTGAGCGGGCGTACAACCTATCCTCGGATCTAGGCCTCGTCGCCAGAACGGTTATTGAAGAAGGGTTGGATGGGGTTAGCCGGTTCAAGATTAGGGTTGGAAACCCCATCAGGCCTATGCTCGCTGAAAGGCTTTCAACCGCCGAGGAAATCCTGGAGAAGCTGGGTGGGAAATGCGCCGCGGAGTACAAATATGATGGAATGAGAATTCAAGCCCACATCTCCGGGAGCAGAATCCTCCTGTTCTCCAGGCGGTTGGAAAACATCACCAGCCAGTTCCCCGATGTTGTTAAGATTCTCAGCGGTCATGTGAAGCGGAAAGAATGCATCCTAGAAGGAGAGTGCGTGGCCTATAACCCGCACACAGGGGAAATGCTTCCATTCCAAGCGATTTCCCAGCGTAGAGGCAGGAAGTATGAAATAGATGTGATGGAGAAGGAGGTGCCCGTGAAAATATTCCTCTTCGACCTGCTCTACGAGGGGGGAGAAGACTACACAGTGAAGCTCTACCCTGAGAGGCGCGCCGCCTTGGAGTCGCTGGTTGAAAAGTCGGATAAAATCGACGTTTCCCATCAAATCATAACCGACAGCCCTGAGGAATTGGATCGATACATGGACCAAGCGGTTTCCGAGGGATGCGAAGGCTTGGTAGCGAAGTCTCTGGGCTCAGACTCCACATACCAGGCAGGAGCCAGAGGATGGGTTTGGATCAAGTATAAGCGATCCTATAAGGCTGAGATCGCCGACACCTTCGACCTAGTTCCCGTCGGAGCCTTCAAAGGAAGGGGAAAGCGAGCCGGCTCTTACGGCGCATTGCTCATGGCCGCCTACGACAAGAAGAAGGATGAATTCGAAACCGTATGCAAACTTGGAAGCGGCTTCACCGACGCCGACCTCGAAGCCCTACCTGATAGGTTTAAAGACTACGTAAGATCCGACCGCCATCCGAGAGTAAACTCCCTCATGGAGCCTGACGTATGGTTCTCCCCCGCCATCGTCATGGAGGTAGCCGCTGATGAAATCACCCTCTCACCCTTACACACCTGCGCGTGGAACCTCTTGAAAAAGGAAACAGGCCTCGCCTTAAGGTTTCCAAGGTTCACCGGAAACTACCGTTTCGACAAGTCCCCTGAAGACTCCACCACAACTGAGGAAATGGTGGAAATCTACAAAAGACAGCTAAAACAAGTCACCTAGACCGTAAAAATCGTTCAACCGAAAAACCCTACACGGTGAGGCGAAACCAACGTATTCAACCTTAAATTATAAAAACGCTTTATACGATTCTTAACGCGTAACTAAATTAAATAATAAATAAATGAAGGTAGGGTGTTCGATGTGAAAGGTCCGGTTGATCTATTCGACGAATACGCTGCGGGGTACGCTCATAAGGACGTGGGCGAGGTTATCGCGTTGTTCAGCGAGGACGCCGTCTTTAAAGATCCTAGGTTTAACCCGTTCGTTGGAAGGCAGAGCATAAAAAGCTTCCTAACCTCTGAGTATGGAAAGATTGATGAGTATCGAGTGGAGAAGTTGTTTACATGCGTGCAAGGGGACAAGGCCGCTGTGGAGTGGAGAATCGAAGTTAAGATCAAAGCCACCGGGAAGAAGGTTAGCCTAGACGGCGTCACCTTGATAGAAGCAAGAAACGGGTTAATTCAAAGCCTAAGGGAATACTACTATTCCTACGAATATTAAATTAACTCTCCATGGCGATCGAAGGGTGAAACTTGGCATTCACGAGGAAACCTAGGGCATGTGACGGAAAACCTGCCTATAATGGCTTTTAAACAGGAGGACGCATCTAGGTGGAGTAGCTTAATATCATAGGTCTATAATGGTAAGGTGGAAAATGGTTAGAGGGGGTTTCGAGGTTGGATGCGAAGGATCCAGGGTGGATTCGACGCGATGGTTGAAGCGGCGGCGTGTGGTTGCGTGCGACGCCAGCGGGGCATGTTCCTTCAACTCCGCTTTAAATTGAGGCGTGTAAACGCCGCAGCTTCAGGTCCTTATCTTACCAGTATCTATCACTGGACGCATGAGGATAAATAAAGGGTAAAATATAGCCACCTCTAAGCCATGGGGAGGAATTTGTCAGTGAAAGTCCATAGAGCGCACAGGATGAGGGTGGTGAAGATAGTAGGGGTCAGAGAGGAGTCACCTACTGTGAAATCCATCATTTTTAAAGATAAATTATGTGAGTCAGCACGGCCTGGACAGTTCTGCATGATTTGGATTCCCGGCGTCGACGAGATCCCCATGAGTGTATCGATGGATCCTAAGAGCTCGTATCCGATGATCGTGGTGAAACGGGTGGGTGAGGCCACTTCGGCTTTACACCAGTTAAAGGAAGGAGGCCTCATCGGAGTTAGAGGCCCTTACGGAACCTTCTTTAAACTGAACGGGCATCGCAGGGTGTTGTTGGTGGCCGGTGGAACTGGTATTGCTCCGCTGTTGAGGGTGGCGTTGGACTCTCAACGCCTAGAATATGAATGTCACGTGGTTGCGGGGGCTAAGGATGGGAGTGAGCTGCTTTTCATGAAGGAGTTAGAGGAGGCTGGATGCGTAACCCATCCTGTGACCGAAGACGGTAGTTTAGGAGACCGGGGAACCGTTCAAGACGTGTTAAGGAAAACTCCGTTGAGAGAGTATGGGTTGATGATGTGCTGTGGACCGGAGCTTATGATCGCCTCAGCATTGGAGCTCGCGGCCGATCAGGGAGTTAATGTTCAAGCCAGTTTAGAGCGAGTGATGAAATGCGGGGTCGGAATCTGCGGTAGCTGCGAGCTAGCGGGATACAGGGTGTGCAAAGACGGACCAGTTTTCAACATGGATGATTTAATGCGTATGGTCGACACGTTGGGAAAGTTTAAACGCGGCCCATCGGGTAGAAGAATTAAGGTTGAATATTAACGTGAACCATTGACCCACCCTATAAAAGGTAAGTAAGCGTCTACCTCTAGCGCGGGGCAGGTAAACTTCCAACATAACTGTAACGCGTTTACGGTTGTGAAAATTCAAAACCCTTATTAACCCATTAAGGTTTTACACTAATAAAGGTGGGTAATATGCCAACTCATGGATCCATTACCAAGGCTGGAAAGGTAAGGTCCCAGACTCCGAAGATAGATGCTCGGGAGAGGCGTTCACCAATCCCAAGGGTAAGGGGGAGACTTAACTCGAAAAAGCGTTTCCTCCTCAACCGGAAGCCCGGGCAGAACTGGATGACCGCGAGATAAGTTTAGGAAACAAAATTGAAAGGGACGACGGGCGATTCTAAATCCCATCGCCCCTTAAGCCGGTTTGGAGGTTGAAAGCCGGCTCAAAATTGAAAATCAACTACATTCTGCTGGAGTTAACCATCTAACGCAGTGAGTTGGGAGGCGTGGCGCGTCTTTTTCATTGGAACTTCAAAATAGTTTTCAAACCGTGTATCTAGCAATCTAACGCTTAAGCGAGTGAAAATTCCCTGCAAGAAGGCTTAACCGACGGGGTTAAGCCTGAATCAAAGTAGGCGTGGAATTCCCATATTTTAACCCTTGAGGGTAAATTGGCATTTTAAATCAGGGTCTCCAGTCTTTTTAACGCGTTTATTTTATCTTTAACCCCTATTTTCGCTTCCTCAATGGCTTGCTTCAACATTTGAGTTGACTCTTCCATTAACTTTATGTTCACCGGGTATGGTATTCCATCCTTTCCGCCGTGGGCGAAGGAGTATTTTGCAGGGTCTACCCAGGAGAGCTCAGCTCCATAGATTAACTTTGAAATCAAGGCTAGGGCTCGAACCGTTTTTGGCCCTACCCCCCTGAAGCTGACCAATTCCTCATAGGTTCTCGGCTGCGCCTCATACACCCTTCTCAACGTCCTCAGGCATCTCTCACCCATTCGAGGTATAAGGTGGCTTCGTGGAAGATGGAATTCAACCAGACTCGTTTGGCCCGTCAGGTATTTTTCAAGGTGTTTAGGGTCGTCCTTTACCAAGTCGAGGCTGACTTCACGGGCTTCCTGGGAGCGTTTGGAGGTTAAATCCAACGTTTCACCCCTTCGATCGCAGCATATCGCTTGATGCGGCTCCTCCACGAAGCTTTCCAACTTTACCTCTTTAGTGGACAGCCAGTGGTATCGGCGTGCGTAGCCGTTTTCAGGGTTCAACCCCTGCTGGACAACCGTCCAAGATCCATCCTCCGAAAACAAGATGGTGTGATGGTATAGTTGATATCCGTCTTGAACCAGAGCGTTATCCACCTTGGCTGAAAGCCTAGAAGCGTATACTAACCGTTCCACGTCGCAGGTAGCCAGCGACCTAATCTCCTCAGGGGTTTTCTTGGAGGCTGAGCCCTTCCCTCCAGCCACCTTCACCCCGAGGTTTTCCCTGTTTAAAGCCTCCTTCAAAGCGGCGCAGGTCGTGGTTGTCAAACCCGATGAATGCCAGTCGAAGCCTAACACGCAACCCAGGGCTTGAAAGAAGAATGGGTTGGACATCCTTTTAAGAAACTGATCCACTGAGTACTCGAGTAAAATGATTTTAGAGATTTCCCTGCAAAGCTGAACCATCCTAGGGAAAAGCCAGCTTGGACATCTGCCCCCATGTAGAGGAAGGCTTACAACCCCAGTTCTACGCATCGAGTTGAAAATCGTAAGCCGTTAATAAATAGCTTTCCCTCCATCATTCACCGCATAGACTTTAAGGCATAGGGATGCGAAATCGGATCCTACAGTGCGCGGGCTTTCCACACCGGGGCCGCGAGGGTTTTGAAGCGAATAGAGTGCTGAGGGAGTCTATAAACAATGTTTTAGGTTTAGGTGTCCATTGAGTTATCTGGAGCTATTCCACAAGTCTACGCTCCCCCTTCTTGGGATTTCGCGGCCAAACTTAGCGAGTTTAATCGAAGCCGGAAGTTCGGGTTAGCTAGATGGAGAATTAAAATAAAGGAGTAAAAAATGGTTGGGTTCTTGGTTAAGCCTTACTTTTACGTCTCTTCTTGTGTACGTAGAGTGTGGAAGCGGCTGAAGCCAACCCAACCAACGCTAGGTATGGCGACAGGATTACAAGCTTACTCACGGACATAATGACCCCGCCGACAGGTGTTGTGAACGGGGGCGGTGGAGGAGGAACCCGTTGAGTTAACGTCACCACAGGTAGACCCTCAGGTGGGAACACTATTGTCTTCTCGCCATATCCTAAGATTTGAAAAGTAAGGCTTCCCTCCGAGAGTTTAATCTCAGAGGTTCCCGGCGCTTTGCAATGTAGAATAACTTTTAACCACACCGCGTCTCCTATATACATTATCAGCATAGGAGGGGTTGCCATATATTTTATGTAGCCGGTGGGCGCTTCAATTTGCACGTTCCAACCGCGTCCTTCCGCGTCGCTTATGTCGAAATCTATTAAGTCAACTTGCCCTGGATCAGCTGTGCCCACAAAAAATACTTCTTTTAGAAACCAGTTGTCGGGGATGCCGCGGACCCAAACCTCAATGGTGAACTGTGTGCAGACGTTTATAGTTATAGTGTTGACCTCGACCCCGTCCCTCTCCAGCGTGAAATGAGGAGTGGGTGGGAGTTGGCTGAGCGCTGGGGCGGTTAAGGTTAGGGCAAGGAGCGTTAGAAGAGTTGTAATGGTAAGGGCACGAGTGGCGTTAAAGCCGCCTTCACCTAATTCTCTCTCTCTCTCACTTAACTCACTTCTTTCTCGCGTGAGGGTTTCTTTCACGAGAAAACCTCTGTACTTTCTTCTAGTCAATTTATTTATAAAGGTATATGTCGGAGTTCGATATATTTCGGTAAATGAACGATTAAACTAGAAGGGGTAACGGGTAACGCACCATGCTTCTCGTCTCATGTAAAGAGGGCTCCTTCACCTAACCTGTTTAAAAACCTTAAAGAACGACGATAGGGTTAGTTGCTTCACTCTTATTTTTTACGTTATCTTTTTAACGGTAAGTTTGATGGTTAATTCCGATGGTATTTACGTGGGGGCGGTTGGGACGAGATTGGAAGGGTTATCGCAGTCGTTTCAACCCTTCAACGACGCTTTAACGGAGATTTTGAGAAGACTTGACGCTGAGCCTGAGGTTTCCAACGAAGCCTTAAATAGGATTAAGCTTCAAGTGGCGAAGAAGTATTCTTTAAACCGCGTTCCCTCCAACCCCGAGTTGTTAAGTCAAGCGCCTGGAACACTCAAGAGGAGGTTAACCTCCAAACTTGCTCTTAAGAGGGTTAGAAGCCTATCGGGTGTTCAGGTCGTAGCTGTCATGTCTAAGCCTCACAGCTGTCCTCATGGGCGATGCCTGTACTGTCCATCGTTTCCAGGGGTGCCTCAAAGCTATACGGGTCATGAGCCTTCATCCATGAGGGGTGTTCAGCATCGATTCGACCCATACATTCAGGTGTCCAGTCGGTTAAGCCAGTTGAGGAGCATGGGGCATACGCCCAGCAAGGTGGAGCTCATCGTTCAAGGCGGCACCTTCCCCGCGCTTTCCATCAGGTACCAGGAATGGTTTATCAGAAGATGCCTCGACGCCTTAACGGGGAAGCTTTCCTCCAACTTGGAGGAGGCGAAGAAGGCGGCTGAAAACTCCGCGGTGCGGAATGTTGGCATTACTGTTGAGACGAGGCCGGATCGATGCGGTAGAAGAGAAGTTGACTTCATGTTGAAGCTTGGGGTTACGAGGGTTGAGCTCGGCGTTCAAGCCCTCTACGACGACGTATACGAGGCTGTGGGTCGAGGCCACACCGTCGAGGACGTGAAAAAGGCGTTTCAAACATGTAAGGACGCGGGTTTAAAGGTGGTAGCCCATATGATGGTCGGGTTGCCGCGTATGACGCCGGAAAGGGATCTTAACTCCTTTAAACAACTGTTTTTCAACGCGGACTTCCGCCCTGACATGTTGAAGATTTATCCATGTCTAGTGTTAAGGCGCAGCGACCTATACCAACGGTGGGAAAAAGGGGAATACAAGCCCTACGACCTTGAAACCACGATCAACTTAATCGTTGAGGTGAAGAAGATCATCCCTCCTTGGATTCGAGTAATGAGGGTTCAAAGGGACATTCCAGCCTGGATGATCGTGGATGGTGTAAAGAAAGGAAACCTACGAGAGCTCGCGTTAAAAAGGTTAAGGTCTCAAGGATATGCCTGTCGATGCGTTAGATGCCGGGAAATGGGCCATAGACTCCATAAAGAGGGGTTGAAGGTAAACTTTAACGACGTGAAGTTTAAGGTTCTTCGATACGAAGCCTCCGGAGGGAGGGAAGCCTTCATATCCCTTGTTCATCAACCCACTGATACGTTGATGGGTTACATAAGGTTGAGAAAGCCGTCAAAGGAGGCTTGGAGGCCTGAGGTTAAAGGCAGGGAGGTCGCCTTCATACGGGAGCTCCATGTGCTGGGGACGGCGCTTCCTTTGGGGGAGAGGTCTGAAGACAGCTGCCAACATAGAGGCTACGGCTACGCTTTGGTAAGGAAGGCGGAGAAAGTCGCCTACACGGAATATGGCGCCAACATACTTCTAGTCACCAGCGGGGTCGGCGTAAGACCATACTACAGAAGATTGGGCTATAGGTTAACAGGCCCATACATGGGAAAGAAACTGACCGAAAACAACATTTAACTTAAAAGACCACTACAATACATTGATGGTTAGGGATCATTTTTGAAGGCTCTTGAAGGATACAGGGGATTGGCTTTAAAGCTGCTTCAAGAATCCGGCGCTCAGATCGGCGATTTAATAGAGGTGACGAGGGATGGCGAATCGCTGAGAGGGTTTCTAATGCCCAGATCCGAGTATGACGATGAGAATCATGTAGTGTTGAAGCTGAGCAGCGGCTACAATGTGGGGCTAAGGGTTGGGGGAAGCGTAGCGATAAGGGTATTGGAGAAGGGGGTGAAACCCATGTTCAAGAGGCCGCCTAGGCCACCTCCCAAGCCAGGGCTTCCCGAAGCCTATGTGATCAGTACGGGTGGAACCATCGCCAGCCGAGTTGACTACCGCACTGGGGGAGTTGAGCCAGCCTTGAACGCTGAAGACCTCTACAGCATCTATCCTGAGCTCTCAGAGCTGGCCAACATTCACACAACGCTCCTCTACAGCGAGTTCAGCGAAAACCTCACCAAGGAGCATTGGGCTGGGATGGCGAGGGCGGTCGCTGAAGCTGTCAACTCTGGCGCGCAGGGAGTGGTTATATGTCATGGCACAGACACCATGGGTTATACGGCCGCAGCCCTCAGCTTCATACTTCAACACCCTCCGATTCCCATCATTTTGGTTGGATCTCAACGGTCCTCTGATAGGCCGAGCTCCGACGCCCCATCAAACCTCATCGCCGCGTTGAAGATTTCCCTGTCAGCGCCCTTCGCCGGCGTATACGTCGCGATGCATGAAAGCTCATCCGACGAGTACATAGCGGTCCATAGGGGTGTGAAGGTGAGGAAATGCCACACCAGCGCTAGGGATGCTTTTAAATCCATAAACGCTCCCCTCGCCGCTCGATACCACGCCCTAACGGGAACCATACAAGTATTGGATGACCATTTGCCACTCCGAAGGGAGATGGGTGAGGTAAAGCTGGAGGAAAGAATGGATGACAATGTTTGCTTGGTGAAATTCTATCCTGGCATGAAGCCCAAGATCTTGGAGTCGATCTTAGACTCCGGATTAAGAGGAATCATCTTAGAGGGAAGCGGTTTAGGCCATGTAAGCAAGGCCCTTTACGAACCCATCCGAAAAGCTGTGGAGCGAGGCGTGTTCGTAGGCATGACCTCTCAATGCTTATGGGGTAGGGTGAACCTCAACGTCTATTATACTGGCAGGGACCTCCTTAAAATTGGGGTCGTTCCCCTAGAAGACATGTTGCCGGAGACAGCTCTGGTAAAGCTGATGTGGGTTCTAGGCCGAGCCAACAGCTTCGAAGAGGTTAAAGAGCTCATGACAAGGAACCTCGTTGGGGAAATATCGGAAACCCGGTGGTTTCAAGGCTGTGGGCCTTAAAGGGAGGTTTTAAGTTGAGCTCCTACACAGGTTTGAAGGTGGGGTTAGAGCTCCACTGCCAGCTTAAGACCGCTCATAAACTCTTCTGCCAATGTCCAGCCAAGCTGTCCTTGAAGGATCCTGAGAAAAGGCTGTTGAGGCGGTTGAGGCCGACTCAAAGCGAGTTGGGGGAGGTGGATCCAGCCGCCCTCTTCGAGTTTCAAAGGGGAAGACTCATCTGCTACGAAGCCGAACGAGAGTCCACATGCCTCGTCGAAGCCGATGAAGAGCCCCCCCACGCGTTAAATGGGGAAGCTTTAGAAACAGCCCTGATAATATCCCTGATGATGGAAGCCAAGCCCGTTGATGAAGTCCACGTCATGAGGAAGGTGGTCATCGACGGGTCTAATACAACCGGGTTTCAGCGAACAGCCGCCATCGCACTCAACGGCAAGCTGAACATAGCGGGAAAGGAGATTCCAATACTCCACGTCAGCTTGGAGGAGGATGCGGCTAGAAAAACAGGGGAATCGGGGTTAACGGTAAACTATCGGATCGATAGGCTGGGGATTCCATTGGTGGAGGTGGCGACAGGTCCCGTCATCTTTTCCCCTGAGGAGGCTGAGAAGGTGGCATATGGAATCGGCAGGGTCTTGAAGGCCACTGGAAGGGTTCAAAGGGGTTTAGGCACCCTCCGACAGGACCTAAACGTCTCGGTGAAAAGCGGAGCCTTGATTGAAATTAAAGGCGTTCAAAGGCTTGACTTGATCTCTAAGGTTGTGTCACTTGAATTCCAGAGGCAGCAGGCATTATTGGCCATCGCCGGGGAATTGAAGAAGAGGGGAGTAAAACCCGAGGAGCTAGGGGAACCGGTAAACGTGACGGAGGTGTTTAAGGACACCAAGTGCAAAGTGATCAGGAACGCTCTTCGGGAGGGCGGTGTCGTATTGGCGGTAAAGCTACCGGGTTTCCATGGGCTACTGGGCCGGGAGCTCATACCTGGAGTGAGGCTGGGAACCGAGATGTCTTGGAGGGCCATGTTCTACGGAGGCGTAGGCGGCATATTCCACACCGATGAGCTGCCCGGCTACGGGGTGTCAGAAGATGAAACCCGCCTTTTAAGTAAGGTTCTTTCGTTAAATGAATTGGACGCGGCCGTGTTGGTGGCGGATCAGCCGCTTAAGGCTCGAGACGCGTTACACGCCGTCCTCGAGAGAGCTAGGGAAGCTTTAAACGGTGTCCCTGAGGAAACGAGGGCGGCTCAGGAAGATGGGACAACCCGGTACATGAGGCCTAGGCCCGGCTCGGCGAGAATGTACCCTGAGACTGACATACCCCCCATCGTAATCGCCGAGGAGGAGATTCAGGCTTTAAAAGCCATCTTGCCTGAAAAACCTGAGAAGGTTACCGCTAGGCTGATGGAGAAGTATGGTTTGAACAGGAAACTGTCGGAGCAGCTGCTGGACTCAGATTACATGCCCCTCTTCGAGGAGGTGGCTTCAAAAACCCATGTAGCGCCCAGCTATGTGGCCACTATTCTCACCGAAACCTTGAAAGCTCTAGAGAGGCGAGGGGTCCCGGTGAACCGACTCACCGACGAACAAATCCTCGAAGTGTTCCAGCTGGTGGACAGGGGAGTGACCGCGAAGGAATCGGTTGAGCCCATATTGGAGTGGCTTGCCACGCATCCCACATCCAACCCTGCGGAGGCGGTGAACTCACTTAACCTTCAGATGGTCGAATCGGCAGAGCTGGAGAAACAGGTGGAGCAGGTTTTAAGGGAAAACGTTAACCTCCTCAAGAAGCTGGGAAAGGCCTCCACGGGTAAGCTTCTAGGGCTCATGATGAGAAACCTTAGAGGCCGAGTAAGCCCGCAGCAACTTTTACCGATAATCGAGGCCAAAGTGAAGGACTATCTTAAAAACCAGGAGTGAGCAGCATTGCCCGATCACCATCCCTTACACGGAGCGTGGGGAAATTATGGTTTTTGAGCTCGGTTGAAGTTTTTAACTCGTTTCCTTCAACGCTCAGTTCATGGTGGTTAATCGATGTTTAACTTTTGATCGGGTTGTGGAAGCAGGTTTTAGCTCCAGTATGGCAGCATGGGCCAACCTGTTTAACCTTGAGGAGTAAAGCGTCGTGGTCGCAGTCTAGGATGGCATTTACGAGGATCTGCTCGTGTCCTGAGGTTTCACCCTTCCGCCATAGCCTGCCTCTGCTTCGACTCCAGTAGTGGACTTTGCCCGTTTTCAAGGTGAGCTTTAACGCTTCCCTGTTCATGAAAGCTTGCATTAAAACCTGATGAGTGTTTTCTTCCTGAGCCACTACTGGGAGGAGGCCGCCCATCTTCTCGAAGTCGATTTTACTAAGAACCCGTTCGATCTCCTCTTGTTCCAGCTTAAACAGGCTCTTCAATCCTCACCGGAACCCCCCTTTCCCTTAGAAACCGCTTCACCTCTAAAACCGTGTACACTCCTTCGTGGAATATTGAGGCGGCTAAGGCGGCGTCCGCACCCCCCTCCGTTAAAACCTTATAGATGTGGTCCGCTGAGCCGGCGCCTCCACTGGCGATGACGGGGATGTTTAACCGCTCCACAGCCGCCTTGGTTAACTCCAAGTCATATCCGGATCTTGTTCCATCACAATCCATGCTTGTAAGCAGGATTTCCCCAGCGCCCAGCTTTTCCACCTTCATCATCCACGACAACGCGTCAACGCCGGTGGGGATTCTACCCCCTTCAACGTAGACCTCCCACCAGCATGGGCCCTGAGGGGTTTCCACCACCTCTTTTCCCTTCGAAGCCTCATAATTTCTTTTGGCGTCAACGGCTACGACGACGCATTGACTTCCAAATCGCTGGGAAGCCTCCTTGACGATTTTCGGGGACCTGACGGCGGCCGTGTTGATGGAAACCTTATCAGCTCCAGCTGTGAGAATGCTGGATACATCTTCCACATCTCTGATTCCGCCTCCAACCGTGAAGGGTATGAAAATTGTTTCAGCCGTTTTCTTGACGGCGTCTAAGAGGATGGCTCGGTCCTCGTAAGAAGCTGTGACGTCGAGGAACACCAGCTCGTCGGCTTGTTGCCCATCGTACTCGGCGGCAAGCTTGTCAGGTTCACCTTCCACCCTTAGGTTCTTGAATCTAACTCCTTTCACTACCTTTCCTTTATCTACGTCTAAGCATGGGATAATTCTTTTCGTCAGCAAGGCTTCACAGTCCTTATGGTGAACCAGGTATCCGTTTCCCGCCTATAAGGTTTTCAGCAATCCCGGAGTTTCGAAACCGCTTCGCGTAGGTTGATGACGCCTTCGTACAGGGCTTTCCCCAAAATGGCCCCATCCACACCTATGTCATCGAGACGCTTTAACTCCGTTACGCTTCTTATCCCCCCAGCTAGGATTAAGGGAACCTTCACCATTCGCCTCACGCGCTCAGCGGCTTCAAAGTCAACTCCCCGCAAGGTTCCATCCGCCGCGATGGAGGTGTATATCACCGCTCCCAGTGAAAGCTGGTTAGCGTAGTCGATCAGTCGACCGGCATTCATGGATCCCCGTTTTCTCCACCCCTCCACCATGACGACGTTTCCCATGAGGTCTAGGGCTAAGGCTACTTTCTCAGGCCCCAGGGTTTCAGCGGCCTCCTCCAATATGTTTGGATTCTTAACCACCGCTGTGGAGAACACCACCCTAAACGCCCCAATGTTCAGCAGGGATCGGGCTTTCTCTAGGGTTCGAATCCCCCCAGCCACCTGAACCTTAACGTTAACTCCACCTATGATCTCCGTTACTTCTTTCACGTTTTCCCCTACACCCATGGCCGCGTCCAAGTCTACGACATGGAGTCGGCTAGCCCCTTCGGCCGCGAACCTTGAAGCCGCTTCCAAGGGGTTTCGATAATAGATTTTCCGAGTGGTCCTTCTTCCTTTCACAAGCCGGACGCAGTGTCCATTCATCAGGTCTATGGCAGGGTAAATCTCCATGCCTGCCTCACGTCCTTGTTAAACGGGCAAAGTTCTCCAGAAGCTTTAAACCGCTTCTTCCACTTTTCTCAGGATGGAACTGAGTTGCGTAAACGTTATGTTTCTTAACCACTGATGGAAATGGAACCCCATACTCGGTGGTGGCGAGCACAACATCCTCCTCTTCACTGTTCACTTGGGCTATGTAGGAGTGGACAAAGTACATGTAGCATCCGTCCCGTAAGCCTTCCAGCAACCTATCGGCCCTCCGTATTTTCACCGTATTCCACCCGATATGTGGAATCTTCACCGTGTTGGGGAGCTTTACCACGTCGCCGGAGATGTATCCCAACCCCTTGTTAAGGCCTCCCTCAAAGCTCCGCTTGAAAAGCAGTTGCAATCCTAAGCATATCCCGAGAACGGGTCGTTTGGATTCGATGAACGTTCTCAAACACGCCTCCATCTCCCTCACCTTACTTAGGGCGCCTTTAAAGGCTCCGACGCCCGGCAGGATGAGGGCGTCACTGGCCAAGATGTCTTCGGGGTTTGAGGTGATTTTCGGCTTGACGCCCACCTTTTCTAGGGCCTTGCTTATGCTCCTTAGATTGCCTACCCCATAGTTTAAGATGGCGAACACGGTCATGTAAGCGTCCCCTTGACGCTGGGCGTTCTGTTCCCCACTATGGTCCACGCGTCTTTCAAGGCTAGGGCGAGGGCTTTGATGGAGGCCTCAGCCTTATGGTGGTCATCTAAACCATATAGGACATGAATATGTAGGCTTACCTTTAAATGCTCAGATAGGCTTCTAAGAAAGTGCTCTAGATCCTCGCGTTTCATATCCTCGACGTTCGATCGAGTTAAGGCCAGCTCACCGACGAAGTAAGGTCGTCCACCTAGATCCACTACAGCCCTGGCCAAAGCGTCGTCCATGGGAACATAAGCGTAGCCGAACCTTTTCAAGCCAACTCTATCGCCCAACGCCTTGGACAGGGCCTCTCCCATACATATTGCTAAGTCCTCTACGAGGTGATGTGTTAGGTCGCCTTTGCCGGAAACCTCGAGATCCATCCCTGAATGCATCGCGAAAGTCTTCAACGCGTGGTCCAAGAACCCCAACCCTGTTCCTCCCTTGAAATCTCCCCGGCCATCTACCTGGACTCTTACCTTTACGTCCACCTCCCTGGTCAGCCTAGCTGCTTCGCCTGTTCGGGACATCAACCAACACCGCCAACGAATCCAACTAACGTAGGTTGAATCCAGTATTTTACTGTTGTTGACCTGTCCTTCCATCGGACATTTAAAAAAATAGTTGAGAAATGAGTGAAAGCTTGAACTCTGGGGCTTCGAAGGCCATCAGTGTTGATGGCTAATCGGCTTCTATTCCTAAACAATGGGAACTGACTTTCGCCGTTCGCGTCACGGCTCATAGAGCAGATTCTTCGATTTTAAAGAGGCTTTTAACACTTCTAGGGCTTTTAAAGCGTCCCTCTTCCTCCTTACACCTGTGCAGACAACTTTTCCGGTTGTAAAAATTATGAACGTGGCTTTCGGCTCTCGTAATCGGTATATAAGCCCTGGAAACTGCTCGGGGTCGTAAAAAGTTCCCTCTAAAGTGTACGCTAGATCCTCTAAGCTCAGTTTAACGCCAAGGTCGGCGGAGGCCACGATGTTCTCAATCTCGACGAAGGGTTCACGGATAAGAACGATGCCATTATTCTTAAGCTCATACGCGATGTTTGAAGCCGCCCTCTTCGCCTGCCTTTCCGACTTCATCCCGGAACAGACGATTTTTCCAGAGCTGAAGATAAGCATTGAAGCCTTAGGCTTTCGAGCGTGATAAATCACACCTGGAAACTCCTCGGGGTTGTATTTGGCGGTGGGCAATGTTCTAGAAATAGTCTCCAAGTCTAGTTGCTGGTCAAAGGAAACGGAAGCCACCACGTTTTGAATTTCCACTCCTGAACGTAACATCCTTTTCAACTCCTCTTTTAAACACGTATAGGAACGTCGGCACCTTTTATAAAGGTGAACGTGTAGCGCAAAAATACAGTTCAACAATTGAGGTACGCCACTAGCTCAACTGTGGAAAAATCTGGACTATTGCATTTAACAACCCTTAACCCAAACACAGGCACCGAGCATGGATCTGCGAAAGTAAAGCTGACCTAAAATTTTCCCTCTCAAACCCTTGGACCGTCGGAGAGGTGAAACGTCGTCTTAAACCGTTAACTTTCAGGATTGGATTTGCCGGGTAACCCAAAGACTTTTCAATGAAATCCGCCTAACAATTACATGCAACCCTTTAGGATGGTGAGGAATGTTTGAAGGATTCGATTGGGGTGGCGGTCATCGGCTTCGGCTTCATGGGACACACACATGCTACCGGATGGTCCATGGTACCTGAGGCGAAGCTAGTGGCCATATCGGACGTTAGGGGGAAAAGGATCGCTAAGGAGGCTAGGAAATTTAAGGTGAAGGTGTACGGGGATTATCGAGATGTTTTGGAGAGGAAGGATGTTGACGTGGTGGATATTTGCACCCCTACCGACACCCATGCCCAGGTCGCCGTGGACTCTGCTAAGGTTGGGAAGAACGTTTTGCTGGAGAAGCCCATCGCTTTAACGTTGAGGGACGCGGACAGGATCATAGGAGCTGTGAAAAAGGCGGGAGTAACCTTCATGGTCGCTCATTGCATCAGGGTTTTCTC
>Ga0123519_10001818_pt1 | contig 36403 bp, 23 predicted proteins | sample YelNatPaOPRAMG02_FD_87396 | JGI IMG/M metagenome (GOLD analysis project Ga0123519, IMG submission 87396) | Hot spring microbial communities from Yellowstone National Park - Yellowstone National Park OP-RAMG-02 (version 2) | ecosystem: Environmental > Aquatic > Thermal springs > Hot (42-90C) ... | reverse complement strand
AGCCTTGGTGTATGTGTATTTTGGATTCTGAACAGTTGAGTCTATCACGCCGTCATCGTTGAAGTCCCACTTCCATTCATTGATGCTTCCCGTTGACTTGTCCGTGAACTGAACGGTTAGCGGCGCTGTGCCTGTAACAGGTGCAGCGGAGAAATCGGCTGTCGGAGGCGAAGGCGGTGTCGCAGGCTCAGTATAGCGGAGTTTCAATTCAGGGTCGCCGAAGAGAGTAATCTCAAAATAAACCAGCCGATTGCTATCCCTTAAATTCCATCTTCTCTCGTAACGCATATCCGCAAGCATCGGTCCCAGTTGAGTAATACCTTTACCAAAATATGCGTGCCAGAACCATCTCTGGAAAAGTTGCGAGGCTCCATTTGTATCATCCCGTCCAATGATTCCAAAACGAGAGTTCATCACCGCTGCGAAGAAACCGTGCCGATGGCTTGTCGTAAGATGCTCCGCAAGACAGTCCTCGTCAAACGCACCAGGATGGCAGGCTTGCGAGTTCACGAACAAAAACTTCGTGTTCGTGAAAAGATTGTCATCCGTGTTGCGTATCTTCATCGCTTGGTCAGGTTGCCCGTGTCCCATATGATTAATAATGCTGTATGTGTTCGAGTTGATTTTAGCAAGCAAATCGCTCTTATACCAAGTTACGCCCTCCTCCTCGTAAAGCGTGTCTACTTTCCCACCCGAATAGGAAAGGAACCCCTTAGTCTGAGAGACGCCCTTTCGAATCTCTTCCATCGCAGGTTTCGCGTATTCGCTGTCACCAGTGAACCCCATATATTCGCCGAGCATAAGCGCAGTATGAAGATACGACTCGCTCGAATGCGACCTCTCGTATGCTAATGTCTTATAAACGAAGTTTGAGAACTCTTCCGCATTTTCTGCCGACGCCCTGCCAACATACACATCCGCAAAAATATCAACATCCCCACCGTTCAGCCCATCGTTCGGTTCACCCCATCTGGCGTTACCGTTCCTATTGTACGGTCCATCAAGACAAGCGTAATACAGGTCTGTCGGCACATTCTGGGTATACATAAACTCTACCCAAACACATCTGAGCGGGACAATATTAGTGTCTCCGCCAAGCAACACGAAATCAGTCTTCCAATTCCTATAAGCATCAATTATGAAATTGCGCACTTTTTCTGCATTGTCCACACCAGTATACTGCGCATATATGTCCTCAATCGCCACCGCAGTCGCTGTCAGCCCCTTCGCACGCTTGCTCTCCAAAAAGTCCTGCAGATTCGGAACCGTCGCCGCATTGATGATGTCTCGACTCGTTATCACTACATACTTATATGTCTCATCCGGGGAACATATCGTAGCAGGCTTCATCACCTCCTTAGAAACTTCATAACTCTTCAAAGTGCGCGGATTCTCTACACCATCATCCATCCGCCTTATCGGGTCGGGCCTGTAGTAAATGTTCGAACGCTCCGCAGCAGTCTCCTGCCTCGTCCTAACTTTAACCGAAAGACTCTTGTAATACGCAACTCGTCCACTTAAAGGACGATACTCAACCGGATACAAAACCAGAATAAGATAAGATACCCCTCGCCATCTCTGTATACTCTCTACCTTATACAAACTCGTAGGATAAATTTCATCTGAACCGTATACGCTCTTATCAGGATGCGTCTCTTCAAGTGGAACATCCATAGAAATAGGATACTGCTGTTGCACAGGCCTAATGAAATGGCTTCCCGCTAACTCTACCTTCCTACCTCCCGAAACCACTACACTCTCAACAGTCCGTCCCGCAGGCAGTATCAGCGTGCACGGAACAACAGGTAACGCAGGTTTGCCTACCTCAGAATCTTCCCGCTCGGCATTCCCTATTACCACATACTCTATCTCCTGCCCCGAACTGCTCACTCCTACACCTGCACTCACACATCGAGCGTCAGGAAGCCGATACGAAATCTCTATCACATCACTATCTTCCCGCTCTACCCTAACCATTATAGCCTCGCTCGAACCATCTTGCTTAATTCCACGCGCAGGCTCCCAACCATCCTCCTTCCCTTTGCTGTTCTTCGTCGAACAACCCGACACCATCCCAATAACGATGAGCCCCAATACTCCCCATATAATCCACGATGAAACCAACCCCCTGTTGAACATCTTCTTCCCTCCTAATCATTCTCGAATCTGAATAAATAATAAAATGTCACTGCATAAAAATACAATAATTTTCTACGACTTTCCTGCCGGTTTTACATAAGTTTTACAAAAACCTCCTAATCATAAGAATCACCGTAAAACGCGAAAATCTACACTTCATCTCTACTCACTCCTTATTCTTAATAGAAGTAGAAATTCTTGACCTGATGAAAAAGGGATTCTTATTTCGCTTTTCGCTTCTATCAAGCGGAACGCGTCTTTTCGGCGTGTTACGGAATTCTCGTCTCGATTAAAAACAGGGATTAGAGTCTTTATTTCGCTCGCAACAATGGAGAAGCGTTGTCTCACTTTTTGTGTGTTGATTTTTGAATTGTCGAGAAAAGGGCTGAAAACCCCGTTTTTCGTTGACCTTATAACTCTTGTAAGTTAATCATTTTCTTGAATCATTTGAGAGTGAGGGCGTGGAAGAGTGGTTAAGACTGCGATATTCGGAACTGTTGGAATAATCGTTCTATGCATCGGACTATATTTTATTTTAAGACAGACTTCACTTCCGAAATTTCAGAAAGCGATTGGAAGAATCGAATCTGTATCGGTTGAAAGCGAAGAGCGTATACGCTACTTCTATAGGTCTGCTTATTTGGTAACTTCATATACGCCGAAAGTCGTTTATACATATGAGGTGGACGGCAAGGAGTATCGTGGTTATCGTTTTAGTCTACCTGATGATTTCTTATCGGAAAGTTACGAAGAAGTAGAACAGATGGTAAGAGGAATGCGGAAAGGTTCTCCTGTTCAGGTTTATTATGACCCGTCTGAGCCGTCGTATAGTGCTCTTGTTCTGGAGCGGGGAACTTGCGATAAATGGGGAATGCCGTTGTTTCTCGTCGGATTAGCGTTCTGTTTTTTGACAGGGTTATTTTTCTTTCACGAGCGTGCGAAAATCGAGGAGGAGTCACGCCGAGCCTTTCCGCCCTGTTAGTCTGCTTAATGAGTCGAGCGTTTCGCCTAATCTTGTCTGTTCGTCAGCGTTCAGTTTTATTCCGCCGTAGCGGACTTTTACAAACATTTCGGTTACGAATAAGATGTTGTCGCGGTGGTTGATTCCCCAAACTCGTGTGAGTGGGTGGATGAGTTCGTAAGGGGTCATACTCGGAAGTCGAATGAGTCCGCGTCGTTCCGCCAAAGCGAGCATCTTTTTGTAGAAGAGAATTGCAGGAGAGGACGGTTTCGGTTTGAGTTTCGTCTTATCCTCTTGGGATATGGTTTTTTTGTAGGTGTGGCGTAGGATCAGCAGGATTCCCAGACTTATTATGATGAACGCGATGATGGGGAATCCGATTCCGCTTGATATTCGCTTAAAGAAGTTCGTGAACGAGCGCCACCATTCTGACGCCTCGTAGATGGCGTTAGTTCCCTGTCGTGCGATACCGCTGACGGTTTCGTGCCATTTGGATGCGTCGTAGAAAATGACATAGTTCAGCCAGCGGATTTTCAAGTGTGAGATGAAGTCGGACAGGAAAGAGAAGGCACCTTTTTTCGGTTGCGTGTAAGGTGGGGTTGGGTCGAGCGTAGTCCAGCCGACGAGACTGCCGTTGTTCGGATTTGGGTCGTTGTCGAGATAGATTTCTACCCAGCAGTGGGCGTTTTTTCGGCGGATGGTGTAAAACTTGCCGTAACTGTTCCATTCGCCGCCGCGGTACCCGTTTACTACCCTTGCGCCGATGCCGATACTCCGTAGCATCACCGCAAGCGCAGACGCGAAATACTCGCAATGTCCCTTTTTCGTCTCGAATAGGAACTCGCACACAGGGTCTATTTTCGTGTTGTATCTGCGTGGGCTCGTCGTGTAAGTGTAGTTCGCTCTCAAATAGTTAGAGACTGTGCAGGCGGCTTCGTAAGGAGTTCTTGCGTTCGCATCGCGGACGATGCGCTCGGTCAGTTCTCGGATTCGTTCGCGGGGAAAGTATCTGCTGTCCGGTTCAAGTTGGGTATAGTCGAATCCGCCGATGCGATGATGGTTGAAGCAGGTCTCAAGAGGTGCGTCTTTGCGAATGACGGTTGTGAGAATATCGCATCCGCAGGTCTCTCGTCGCAGAGTCGGATAATAAAAAGTGCCCATTCTCGAGACCAGCAGTTGAGACGGAGACTCCCTTGAAAAGAACTCTATCCGAAGAGGCTCGCCGATGACAGGGAAGAACGGGTCTGTCGTCGGATTCAGAAACATCTGGACACCGAGCCTTGCTCGCCAATTCGGAGAGAAACTCACTGTCTCTTGCGGGGGATGGAATACGAATCTCTGATTTTCGATTTGACGGTGGCAGATGAGCCGTTTTTCGTGGAACTGTATCATATCCTCTTCTGTTGCGTCAGAGAAGAGTAGTTCAGGTGATGCGCGCCACCATTTTCCTTCCTCGTAGTGAATGAGAACAGCGCAACGAAGATAAACCAAATAATCTGTCGGCTCGTTGTAGCCGTAGAATTTTATCTGCGCTACTTGGGTCTCGTCTTCAAAAATGTCCGTACTTTCGGTTAGGTCAACCGTGTCGGAGATGCCTGTTATGGATTCTGGGTTGAGCGCTGTACGGAACAGCCTGAAGCCGACCCTTGGCACGAACAGGAACAAGAGTACCGTCAGTCCGAGTGTGACGGTGCTCATTGAGCAGATACCGAAGAAGAAAGAGGGTGGTAAAGATGGTGTTGTCGGGATGTTCGATTTCTTCGCCTGCATGAGAAGGTTGAACACGATGAGCGCCGCGGTTATCGTTACCATATAGATTACGAATATGGCTCCGAATATGAGTTCTTGTGTGAGGACAGCCGCGACGCAGAGATTTACGAGACTAACGAAGTAAAAGAGTTTGTATTCTCTTTCCGTGTTCTCCGAAACGAGTTTCACCGCTTGGATAAGTAAAAGTAAATGAACGGCGGAGAGAAGGAAACTCTCGCTTATAAATAGATAATCGAGGATTGTAAAAAGGAGAATGAAAGGCAGAAGCAGGTTATTTGTTCTGGCAGGAATCAAAGGTTTTTCGGCGCGAATGTATCCGATACAAACACCGAGAAGAATCAGGACGAAATAGAAAAGGTTACCTTCTGCAGCGGCAAGGGCGATGACCCCTACCGTTACAACGGTGTTGAAAAGAAGTCTATGAGTGCGCTCAAGAGACGCATACTTCAAGGTCTTTTTTCTCCTCCTTCGTGATGGCATCTGGTGTTAGGATTCTTACTTTGCAACCTGCTTGTCTGAAATTGCGCACGGTTTCCGCGATTGTTCGGCGTTTCCCTGCTGATACAAGATAGACGAGAGAGCCGCGCACGATGTGACCTGGTATATCCACAAGTTCCGGTTCGCTGTTTATACTCGGTTCTGTAACGGCGAGTATCTCGAGCATTCGGTATAAGTGCTGTTTTCCCTGTGCAGGCTCAACGAGTCTGTTTCCATTCTTATCAGGAATGATTAGTGCGGTTTCGTAGCCTTGCTCGTTTGCGTGGTAGAGGACCGATGCGGCGAGGCTAACCGCATCCTCGAAATTGTCAAGCCACTTCGCACTTTTCTGAAGGATTCTTTTGTCAAGAAGAACAAGTATGCGCCCTGCACGCTTTTTCTCCATCTCGCGCACGAGGAGTTTATTGTGTTTGGCTGAGAGTGCCCAGTGGATGCGCCGTGGATTCTCGCCATCTCGATACTCTTTCAGTCCGCGAAAATCCTCGTCTCCGATAAGGAGCGGTGAGATGCGTCGAAGAATGTGTTGCATTTCGCTGCCTGATGGGAGAATGTTACTTGGAAGCGGGATGATTTTGGGGTAAACGAGAATCTTATCCTCGCACTGAATAGCCATTCTTTTGTAGAAGAATCCGAAGGGATAGATACTCTTTATCACGATTCCTTTGAGATGAAGTAGTCCGCGTTTGTTTGCGACCGCGTTATAGCGAATGGACGCCCTACTATTCGGAGGGACACGCATCGCATAAGGAACGGTCTGCATTCTGAAAAGATTGCCCTCGCCTTCGGGAATCTCTTCGAACGAGACAGAATAGGTTGACATAATCGCTTTGCGGTTGATGAGAACAGTTTCCGCTTCGAAGGTCTCACTGCAAAATACCGCTGGCGGCAGGATTCTCTCTACATCGAGTTTGCGAAACGACAATTCAAGCAGGATTCCAGAAATAACGATAAGAGACGGGAGCATAGCGAAGACAAGGTATAAGAGGCTTACACCGGTGTTTATTGCGGCGACACCGACTCCGATTGTGAAAATTATGAACCCCCAGCCTTCGGTGGTGATTATGATTCTCTTCTGTCTGAAAATCTTGCGAAAAAGAGAAAGGGATGTGACCCAGATGTAAGTGCGCAAGGATATGAAAAGCGCGAGAACGCAGATAAAAATGAATGTTATGGTGACGCTTCGTGTGAGTATCGCAATGAGCCCTAAACCGAGTGTTGTCGAGTGACGGAGGATGAAGTAGCGCGGCTCAAAGAATCGGCATAGGAGCCGTCTACTGCTTGATGGGTCAAGCCCTTCATAATCTATTTCCATCAGAGTGGCACCTGAATGGAGTCTACGATTTCTTTTATTATCTTGGCGGATTTTCGAGTGTCTTGCCTTGCGACGCCGCGGAGGATAAGGCGATGTGCGAGAATAGGAACTGCGAGTGATTTGATGTCATCAGGAATGACGAAATCGCGTCCTTCGATGAGTGCTGATGCTTGTGCTGCGCGGCGGAACATTAGCGCTCCTCTTGGTGAGGCGCCAATCTCGAAGAATTTGCTTGCCCGTGTCTTTGAGACGATTTCAAGGATGTAGTTCAAGAGAGAATCTTCAAGGCGCACATTTTTGACTGTTTCCTGGAGGCTACCTACTTCGGCGCACTCCATTACGGGAGATAGGTCCTCAATCGGATGTTTGTGAGTCTGTGAAAGAATCATTTTTTTCTCGTCTTCGTACGCAGGATAACCGATTTCTAATCTCAACATAAATCTGTCTAATTGTGATTCTGGCAGTGGGTATGTGCCTTCGAATTCATAAGGATTCTGCGTTGCGAGAACCATAAAAGGAGTAGTCAGGTTGTATGTGCAACCGTCAACCGAGACCTGTGCCGTGTTCATCGCTTCAAGAAGCGCTGATTGGGTTCTCGGTGTTGTGCGGTTTATCTCATCTGCAAGGAGTATATTCGTGAAAAGCGGACCAGGACGGAAGACGAATTTGTCTTCCTTCTGTGAAAAGACAGAGACTCCGATGATGTCAGAAGGCAGAAGGTCGGGCGTGAACTGGATACGGTTGAACTTGCCGTTTATGGATTTGGCAAGCGCTTGGGCAAGGAGAGTCTTGCCGACGCCAGGCACATCTTCAATCAAAATATGTCCGCCTGAAAGCAACCCCACGGTTGCTAATTTCACAACATCACGCTTACCGATGAACGCTCTCTCGATGTTGTTAATCAGGCGCTCTATCTTCTGTTTCGCCTCTTGTATCTCCATATCTTTTCTCCTCGTGGTATCTTCTATAAGTATTATACCAGTGAGATGGTTGTATTAAGCGAAGATTCGCTAATGGGGGTTGTTTGAAATAAGATCGAGGAACATCTATAACTTAACTTTGGGTTTGGTGTTGAAATGGCGCTCTTTTCTCGATACGATGACTCTTTTGTCCACAGGCGCTGTTGTTTATTTATATGGGGAATAGGAAGAGATGGGGTTAGAAGATTTAAGGGATGTAGTGGCGAGGATGCCGGATTTGCCGGGTGTTTATATTTTCAAGAACGCAGGCGGGGAAGTGCTCTATGTTGGCAAGGCATCTTCGCTTAAAAAGCGTGTGGGCAGTCATCTTAAGGGCGGAGGCAAATTTGCTATGATGGTTGGTGAGATTGCTTCTTTGGAATATGAGGTGACCGATAATGAGGTTGAGGCGTTGCTTAAAGAAGCCGATTTTATTAAGCGTCTGAAGCCGAAATACAATATCGAATTGAAAGACGACAAAAGTTTTCCTGTGGTTGCGGTGACGAAGGAGAAGTTCCCTGCTGTTCTGATTACGAGAGAAAGGAACATTGACGCGCGGATATATGGGCCATTTCCGGAGGTGAAGGAGTTACGGCGTGCGATTAGTGCGCTGCAGAAGGTTTTTTGTTTCAGAAGTTGCAGACTAAAAATCGAAGAGGAAGAGAGCAAGAGGCGTCGGCGTCCTTGTCTTTTGTATCATATTCGCCGTTGTAGCGCGCCTTGTGCTGGGCTTGTCAGTGAAAATGTTTATTTGCAGCAGATAAGGGATTTCCAAAGTTTTCTGGCGGGTGGCAGGCGAATGGTTATCAGCGAATTTAGGAAAAGGATGCATAAGGCGGCAAAAGAAAGAAAGTTTGAAGAGGCGGCGCGACTTCGCAACCAGATTAATGCTCTCTCAAAAATTAAGGATGCGCTTGAAGGTGCCGATGAAGATGTCTCTATCTCCTATCCGATTGAAGAAGCGCTTGATGGATTGACAAGCCTTATGAATTTGAAATCTCGTCCGCATCTGATTGAAGGAGTTGATGTGGCGTCGCTACAAGGAGCGGACGCTGTCGGCGCGGTCGTCACATTCATTGACGGCGAGCCATTCAAGGAGGGTTATCGTAGGTATAGAATCAGAACTGCAAAGTCGAGAGATGACCCTGCTATGATAAATGAGGTTGTCTATCGGCGATTTATGAGGAAAAAGATAGAAGAATCTCCTGTTCCGAATATCCTGTTGGTTGATGGCGGGGTTGGGCAGTTGATGGCTGCGAGGCGGGCTCTTGATGGTATTCAACTTGCGCCTGATGTTCTTTGTGCACTTGCTAAAGGCGAGGAGGAACTGCGTATTTATGGAAGAAGCGAGGTAGTTGTGCTTGAACGCACCTCGCCGGCACTTAAACTCTTACAATATGTTCGTGATGAAGCGCACCGTTTCGCACAGCAATACCATAAGATTCTCCGCGAAAAAAGGACTTTTGGTAGGACGAGAAGATGAACGAAAAAGGCTTTAACAAGGAAGATTGTGCCGAAGTTTCCGAACTCTTTGCTTCACTTCAGGGCGAAGGCAAATATGTCGGCTTTCTTCATATTTTCGTTCGGTTCGCAAACTGTAACTTGAACTGCGCTTATTGTGATACTCTCAAGCGCACAGCGAGAATGGCGGTCGAGTTTCCGCCAGGTTCTACCGTCTGCGACTATTTCGACTCGCCTGTTCAGATGGAGACTTTGCTCTCCTGTCTCGAGAGGTTTGTCAAAGGTTGGCATTACTATCACGCCTTGTCTCTAACAGGAGGAGAGCCGTTACTTCAGCCGCCTGCGGTGATAGAGGCTCTCTGTGATTGGGCTCATTCAAGAGGCTTAAAAACGCTTCTTGAAACTAACGGCACCCTCCCTGATGTTCTTTCAGAAATCGTCTCGAAAATAGACATTGTCTCAATGGATATTAAGATTCAATCGGCGACAAGCGAGCCTGCGATGTTCGATAAGAATCTCGAGTTTCTTCAGGTTGCGCGCAGGGCAGGGGAAGTTTATGTTAAGGTTGTAGTATGTGAAAAGAGTTCAAGAGGTGAGATTGAGGAGGCGGCGAAATTGGTCTCATCTGTTGACAGAAAAATAGAATTGTTCATTCAACCGGTGACTCCGAGACGAGGAGAAAGGTTTGTGCAACCTGCTCTTTTGTTTGCGTTTTATCAAGTAGCGGCGAAGTATCTTGATTTTGTGAGAATCCTGCCCCAGTGTCATAGATTTTTGAACATCAAATAGGAGACAGACTTTTGCGCGTGTTTTTCATATATCCAAATCTTGAAGGGCAGTTGGGATTCAACTACGGGGTAGCGTATCTGTCGTCTGCTCTTAAAAAAGAGGGCCACTCGACCGCGATGCTGAATCTGAACGAGAACTATGAGAATCCTTCTGATGAAGAGATTGTTGAGCGGGTAAGACGGTTCGGCGCTGATGTTGTTGGATTTTCGATTGTGACGACGCAGCTGGTGGTAGCGGAACGGCTTGCTAAGTTGCTTAAAGAACGGCTTAATGTTGTAACGGTTGCAGGTGGCGTTCATGTGACGATGGCTACGGAAGAAGTTCTTAGAAGCGGAGCGTTCGATTATGCCTGTGTTGGAGAAGCGGAGTATTCGTTTTCTGAACTCATTCGTCGCCTATCCGAAAATCGTCCGACGGATGATATTCCTGGGGTATGGGTTTATAATGGTGGGCAGATTGTCAATAACGGTGCTGCGCCGCTCCCTGACATTCGCACTTTACCGATGAAGGATTACTCGATTCTTGATTTTCAGAAACTCACAGACTTACGCAATGGATGGGTCGGACTCCTTGCCGGGCGTGGTTGTCCTTTTCGCTGCTCTTATTGTTTTAATCATAAATTCGTTGATATATACAGGCACAATCTTGGCGTGACTGCTGCTGAACTTGGCTATCTCCGTACCCACACGCCGAAGCAGGTGCTTGACGAAATCCGATTTCTTCTCGAGAACTATAAGCGAATAAAGATGTTCATTTTTGATGATGACATATTTACACTTGATAAAAGATTTCTTCTTAGATTTCTCGACGGATATCGGCAGATGGGTGCACGAGTGCCGTTTGCCGCGAATGCGCATATCAGGTTTTTCTCGTCAGAGGTTGCTGCAGCACTTTCCTCTGCAAACTGCAGAATCGTCAAATTCGGACTGGAAAGCGGGAGCGAGCGTGTCAGGAGAGAGGTACTTCATAGATATATGAGCAATGGTTCTATAAAGCGCGCATTCAGGAATGCCGCTTTACATCATCTTCACACATCTGCCTTCGTTATGTTGGGACTCCCTTATGAGACAGAAAATGACCTTTTTGCTACGGTTAAACTTCTTGCTGAGATAAAGCCGGGGCGCTTCCGTTGGTCAGTCTTTTACCCGTTTGTCGGAACCGAAGCATATAGAATGGCGCTTGAGGGAGGTTTCATAAATAGAGAGAAATTGAGTAACCTGCGCAACTTTTTCACCGAGTCGCCGCTCGAATTCGGCAGAGAGCAAGACTTACTCATTGACAAACTGAATGCTGCATATCCTTGGTTTGTGAACGCACATAGTGACCTTGAATGTGCTCCACATTACCGTAGACTCGTCCACGGGATTCTTGCTCTTCCCCAAGAGCAATGGCTAAAGCGGAAATCTAATATAGCGGATGAGGATGCGGAAATTTCGAAAGCGATGCTTAAGAGTGGGATGCGCCATTACGCTATAAAATTCAATCGGTTTATGGGTGTCGATTCGGACTATTTTGTGAAAGAAGAAGCAGATGTGGCACAATAAGATTCTCGGTGTTAACTTGACTACGCGGAAAATCGAGATTCAACCTCTTGATGATGGCTTCGTCAAGCGGTATCTCGGTGGACGTGCGCTTGGTGTCAAACTATTTCGACAGTTCGGTATGGTCGAGCCTGAGGACGCGCCTCTCATTTTCGTTTCAGGACCGCTTGCTCCTTATGGTGCGCCTGCGGCGTGCCGTATCTCACTCGTCAGCCGCTCTCCGCTTACAAGAACAATCTTCGACTCGAACGCAGGCGGTGCGCTTTCCCTCCGTCTTAAAAACTGTGGTGTAGATGGAATAATAATCGAAGGCAGGGCGAAGAAGACATCAGTAATAAAAGTTACTCCGAAAGGTGCGTCAATAGAAGAAGCGCAAGGGAGCGAGAATGCGACGGTTGGTGAGTTTACGGCGAAACTCTCGAGGAATGTCTCAAGTGCGGTAGTCGGTCCTGCTGCGTTTAGTGGGTTCAAGTTCGCCAATGTGATGGTTGATAGGTATGGTGCGTTTGGGCGTGGGGGGCTCGGGAGATTGTTTGCTCTGAAGAATCTGAAAGCGGTTGTTGTTGAAGCACCGCTGAAAGTGCAGAAGCCTATACATAAAGAAAGATACGAAATGGCAGTTAAGGCGGTTTTGCGTCTGTTTACAGCATCACCTGCGGTTAAGGCGCTTTCTGCATTTGGAACTCCTTTTCTCGTCGGAATAACGAACTGGCTTTCACTTCTTCCTGTTAATAATTTCCGAGCGGGTGGCTGTTCTGAGGCGGAGAGTTTGTGTGCTGAAAACATTCCTGCGATTTCGACTGCGAAGAGGGCGGGATGTTTTGGCTGCCCGATAAGATGTAAGCGGCGGAGTAATGATGATGCGCTTCCTGAGTTTGAGACGATTGCTCTTGTCGGCGCTTCTTGTGGGGTTTTCGATTATGACGCCGTGCGCTTGGTCAACCGCATCGCAAACGAGCAGGGTGTTGACACGATTTCGCTCGGCGGTACTCTCGCTGCGTTTTTCGAACTGTGTGGAATCAAGCCGGACGGAAAAAGACTCGTTGAGACTGTAAAAAATCTATTTTCTGGTTTACGCGAATTTGAGATTCTTAAAGAAGGTGCACACAAGATGTGTGAGATAGAGGGGGCACCGTCAGTCTCGATGTGTGTTAAGGGACTTGAGTTGCCGGGATATGACCCGCGTGGAGCAACTGGAATGGCGCTTGCTTATGCGACAAGTAATCGTGGCGCTTGCCATCTTCGTGCGTATATGGTCGGTCCTGAAATCCTGCGCAAACCCCGTCCATTGTCAAGATTCTCTTTCGATGGAAAGGCTGGATATCTACGCGTTTTTCAGGACAGATTTTCTATGTGTGACAGTCTTGGTGTCTGCAAGTTTGCTTTTTTTGCGGCAACCGAAGAGGAATACGCTGAACTTCTGAGTGCGGCAAGCGGAGTTGGATATTCCGCTGAAGATTTGATGCGTATAGGCTCTGAGACTTATGATTCCGAACGGCGCTATAACGAAGCTTGCGGCTTCAGCAAATCTGATGATAGACTGCCCGAACGGTTCTTCAAGGAAAAAGCCTCTGAAACAGTTGACGCTCTTAAAAAAGAGTCTTTTGACGCTGCGCTTTCCGAGTATTATTCCATTAGGAGTTGGTAAATGAAAGAGATAATCAAATACGGGAAGAAGATAGTCGAGGCGCATCTTACGCACTCCCATTTCGGCAACATATCCAAGCGTATTGGTGATAAACTTCTAATAACCGCCACTGGAAGTATGCTTGATGAACTTGAAGGGGAGATTGTTGAAGTATCTCTTGATTCTGCGACTTCGCTTGATGTTATTGCTTCTACTGAGGTGAAGGTTCACCGTGCGATTTACAAGGCGGCAAGCGCCCTTGCGGTGATTCACACGCACTCGCCTTACGCTGTCGTTCTCTCCCTTGTTTGTAAGGACTATATTGAACCTGTTGATTCTGAGGGGAAACTCGTCTTGCATCGCATCCCAATTATAGATGGAGAAATCGGAAGCGATGAATTGGCGAGGAACGCCGCCTCTGCGTTATCTGTTAGCAAGGCAGCAGTTATTCGCGGACACGGTCCGATAACGCGCGGCAACACACTCGATGAGGCGTTCGTCTATGCCTGCTGTGTTGAGCACTCTTGCAAAGTCGCTTATCTCGCGTTGCTTCTTAAGAATCCGAGTAAAAGGCGGAAGAGATGATGTTTGAGACTCTTGGTGAAGTGATACCGTATCTCGAAAGTCATATTGATTACGAACGCGCACGGCAGTACGAGTATGCGCAGATGAGACCTGATGTCGCTTTTCACCTTGCCGAACTCGTCGGCTCGCCTCAGACGAGTTTTAGATGTGTGCATATCGCAGGCACAAAAGGTAAGGGGTCAACTACGACATTTACTCAGGCGCTTCTTAAGAATTGCGGAGTGAACACGGGAGCCTACATTTCACCCCATATTTTTAGTCCACTTGAGCGTATCCAAGTCGGTTGCTCAAACATTGATGAGAAGTCCTTTTGCCGCGCAATTTCGAGAATCGCTGATGTGGAGAATAGAGTCGGAAGCCCCATCACATATTTTGAGATATTGACTGTTGCATCACTTTTGTGTCATAAGGAGGCTGGGGTTGAGATTGCCGCCTATGAAGTAGGAATAGGTGGTAGGCTTGATGCGACGCAGGTTGTCAATTCTATTGTCTCGGTCATTACGAACATAAGTTACGACCATATGGATAAACTCGGAACTACTCTTTCCCAGATTGCTGTGGAGAAGTGCGGAATCATAAGACGAGGTGTGCCTGTTGTCTCTGCTCCTCAAACCGAAGAGGCGCAGACCGTCATAATCCAGAAATCCGCTGAAATAGACGCTCCTTTAATTCTCCTCGGCAGAGATGTGCAGTTTGAAGGCACTCGGCGCAACTTTTCTGTCTCTGTTGGGAATACGAGATTTGAAAATCTTTCTACGAACCTGTTAGGAAACTTTCAAGTCGTGAATGCAGCCTGCGCAATCGCGGCGGTTTATCTTCTTCATAAGAGCGGGTTCGTCTTACGTTTGACTGATGAGGATGTAAGAAAAGGAATCGAAGAAGCCTCGATTCCAGGCAGAATGCAGGTATTGATGAGTTCTCCTGTTGTTATTGCCGATGGTTCTCATAATGGAGAATCCGTTTCTGCTGCGCTCAGGGCGCTGAAAGAGGAGTTTGCCCCTCGCAATATATTCGTCGTCTTCGGATGTGCTCTGGACAAGGATGTGGTGAGAATGGCTCGCGCTATGGCCCAGGAAGGAGTAAAATCGGTCTTCGTCGTTTCAGGGTTTAGCAACCGCTCAATTCCTGCTGATGAGTTAGCCGACTCTCTTATACGGTTCGGTGGTCTCGATGCGAAGCCGTGTTCGAGCGTGAGTGAAGGACTTGATGCGGCTCTTGCTTCTGCCTCATCCGAAGACGCTGTTATCTCTCTTGGCTCATTCTACTCGATTCCCTATGTGGTTCAACATTTGAAACATCTGTTTCCTAATCGCTGATAGTTTTGCTCTTTTTCTGACTGGCGGTATGGGTTTACTGCGCTTCGAGTAACTGGATGTTTTTGAGAATGCACCCTTCATGAGGAACAACGAATCCGAGAAGACTCTCTTTGTCGGCTTCAGTGAATAGGGGTCTTTGTGTAACTTCCAAGACCGTTTTCCCATCGATTAGGACCGTGTATGTGCCTCCGATGAACCGCGCTTCGACTTCATACCAGACTTCCGGATGGATTAAAACCTTTGCCGATTTTGCGGCGTCAGCCTCTTTGATTTTGAGTGCAGTTTCGCCTATGTACAGTTCGAGAGTTACAGAGTTTTTCGAATCATAAGGCAATTTGATTCCGAAGACGGCTGCACCTTTTAGTAGTCGAAAACTGAAACGGAGAATGTAGTCTTTAAGAACCGCTTCTTTGAAGGATACGACCCCTTCCTTTTCACATAGTAGGACTTTCTCAGGTTCTCCTTCAAGTTCTTTTACGGTCAGTTTGGAGTTGGTTGGTTTGAAGAATTTCGTGTCTATGCCGTTGAAAATTATTCTATTTCTTGTCACTCTGTCCATAAACTGTGCGAGAAGAAGAACACGGCTAAACGCAATAAGTTTGTCGTCTTTTTTGTCAGCGACGAGAGCGTAAGCGTCAGCAACCTCGCCGCGGAAGTATTTAAAAGAGGCTTCCGCCATAATCGCTTCCGTCGTCGAGCCTCCGAGAGCGAGCCTCGCGAACTCACATTTCTTATCATAAGGGATGTCGCTTAAAGGTATTGGTGGATTCTCTCCTATCTGCAATTCGTTATCATCAATCTTTTTTAACTCTCCTTCGAGAAGTATTCCTTTCTCTGTGCGCAATTCCATCTTGCTTCCCACCTGCTTCTTCAGATAGTCAATGTGTGCGGTCGAGAATTTCCTTGCCGCATCAATATATGTAATCATATTTTCAAGAGACGGACCGAAGTTCTCTTTAATGATGTTGTCTTTTAACGATTCCGTGATAACTGCTTCTGCTCCTGCATAATCTCCTTCTGACGCTTTTGTGTACGCTTCTTGTAGCGCAGATTGAACGAGTAGTCTTCTCAACCATAATTTCCGCGCCACTTCATCTCTTATTGCTGTTATCTCTTTCTGGACAGATTGGGTCAAGGATTTGATCCCAAAACTCTCAGCGCTACTTAATTCCTTTATCGCCTCGTCTATTTTCCATTCCTTCGTCAGTTCTTTTGCGCGTATTTTTATCTGCTCAAAACTCTTCTCCGCGTCAGTGATGGTTTCGTCTCGGATTTCTCGCAGACGGCTTCCGTATTTCCTTTGCTCGAATTCTGGTGGCATACCGCGCTCTACTAACGCAAGCGCTTCAGCGTATTTCTTGTTGGAAATTAACTCTTTTACCCTCTGGTGCAACTCTGTCAGAAAATTTTCCGCTTTTATGTTTAGCCGTTTCTGTGTTAAATTTTCAGCCGCCTTCTTCGCTTCTGATGAAAGAGGATGTTGCTGGTTATTTCTTGCAAACTCTTCGAGCCCCTTTATCGCCTCTTCTATCTTGGACGCATCTGTTTCCGCAGATTTTACAAGTTCGCTGATAGCATCCCATTCCTTTCTAATGTGTTCTTCTTTGTTCTTTTTCTCGTATTCGGTAATCCAGTAACCCACCTTTCTCGCAGACTCACTTGCCGGGTACTGCTTCACATACTCCTTACAGCGGTTGAGAATCTCTTCATATCTCTCAGGGGTATCCTTATTGGTGTTGACGAAAGACTCAAGGTCCCTGAATGCGAGTTCGCTTTCAGATTTTTTATTTCCTCCTTCTTTTTCTATTGGTTCACTTCCAGAAAAGGCGACGACAAGGATGATGATTATGAGGAGAATAAAACCGACACTGCTTAATACAAGAACGGCAGGCTTCTCTTTTGCGATTTTTCTTATTTGCGCAAGAGGAGAGGCAGGGACTTCAGGAGTCTCGGGCTCTATGGGTTCTCCTGTCTTAACAGGGCTGAGAGGCTTTTCAGGCGGTTTTTCAATCTCCTCTATTATTCGCGCTTTCTCTTCCTCGCTCAATGCTGCTGATTGGCTTTCCATCTGTTTTGTAGGAGAATCTTTTTTAGGAACAGGTTTAGGTTCTTCATCTGCAAGTCTCAATTCTTCTTCTTGGTGTTGAGGATGCGGTGGCATTAACTCGAGTTCTCGGTCTTCGAGTTTATATTCCTTCTCTTCAGGCTCTTTTTCTTCTTCAACTGCTAACTCATCAGGAATAGATTCCATTGCGTGCGACCTTGGTAGAACCTTAACTGACTGAGAAGGAAGAGGAAGTTGCATTACTCGTTCGAGCGCAAGTCGTAACTCTTCTGCGTCTGCATAGCGCTGGTCGGGGTGTCTTGAAAGCCCTTTGTCAATCAAGTCGCACAATTCTTTTGGCAAGCCGTCCGTGATGTCTCCGATGCGAGGGCGTCTTCCTTCAAGATTTGCGGCGAGGACTTCGATAGGGTCATCGCCTTTAAAAGGTGGTTCTCCGACGAGCATATAGAAGAGGACTGCGCAAAGCGAGAAAACATCCGAGCGGGCATCTGCGGAAGAATATGCTTTCATCTGTTCTGGTGCCATAAATCCTGGTGGGTTGAATAGAACACCTGACTCGCCGAATTTTGAGCATTCGCTTGGGCGTTTTATGAAACCAAGTCCGTTCAGAAGAGGACGGTTCTTTTTTTGGGAGTAGATGATATTACCCGGTCTTATATCCTTGTGAATGACGCCGCTTTTGTGAGCAAGTGCCATACCGCTTGTGATATGCAGGATATTCGCGACAGCGCGCCGTACGGGCGGTCGTCCCTCTCGCTCCATCAGTTGCCTAAGAGTTTCTCCTTCGACATAAGCGTGGCAGATGTAAAAATATCCTTCCGCCTGTCCGACATCATATATTGGGGGGAGGGAGGAATGATGGACTTTCGATGCCGTCGCTGCTTCTTTCAGGAAGAGTTTTATCAGATCCTTATCTTTTGAGAACTCTTCTTTGAGTATTCGCATTACGACATCGCGCTGCTGCGCGGGTTGCCATGCTTTATATGAACGAGTTACACTATCTTCGCCTATTTGCTCATCAAGACGGCAGCCAGCAAGGGTCGTTCCTGTAAGCAGGTCTGTTTTTTTCTCTTCTTCAAGTTCTTCTGGCGTTTCGACGACGACCACAGGAGCACCGCAGATTCGGCATTTAAACAAGTCGCCCGAATATGGGTCTGCCAGATTGAACTTTGACTTGCAGGACTTACAAAATATGAGTGTCATTCCCTGTCTTAAAAGCACTTGCCTTACCTGCTCAACGCTTAACGCTCCTTTTTCGACGAGAATCTGTCCGAGCGGCTTCTTCTCTCCTTTTTCTGATAATGCCTTCTGCACCTTTATACACTCAGACACTATCACAGGAGAGGCGAACCCAAGAATAACAACTAACTGCCCAAATTGCTCTTCGCTACGACTCTCCTTCATCATATCTCATCGTATCAACAGTTGAAGCAGTCTTAACTATTCCTTACGCGCTCTTCCATTATCCTGCCGGGCTTGAATATGACGACCTTCCTCTTTGGAACCATCACCTTTTCGCCTGTGCGGGGGTTGCGCGCCATACGCTGTTTTCGCTCTCTTACTTCAAACACGCCGAAGTTCCGCAATTCAAGCCTTCCGTGCTTTACAATCTGTTCAATCATTGCGTCCAATGTCTCTTGAACTGTTTCCTTCGCTTGCGACTGAGAGATCCCTGTCTTATCAATTACCCACTTCACGATTTCCTTTTTTGTCATTTCCTATTTAACCTCCAAAAGTTGTCCAGAAATCGTTGACGCGTTTTCTATGATAACCTTATCAGACTATTTGTCAAGTGAAAAGCCTATCTCTACAAAAGGTTCAATAATTTGTCAGTATCTACATACCGCTTTACGAGGTCGGTTGCCGCCGTGATTTTCTTCTCATCCGATGGAGAAATTTTCAGGTCTATGCTTTTTATCAAGGATGTTGTGGTGTATGAATCCTCCTCGACGATTATTACAGGAAATTCCAATTTTTTCAGCAGTTCAATAATCTCAGGATATGGCTGTATACCACCCGTTAACACTACTCCTGCGATGTCGAGTTTGTCCTTTGACAGTAGTGCTCTTATCACTATTGCGAGCAGTAAATCGGTTCTGTCTCCGCCTGTTACAATCAGCGCATTATCCTTAAACCGTGTCAGCGCATTTTGGGGACTCATCGCCCCAATCTGCACAGAATGGACTCGGTTTGAGAGATACTTCTCTCCCAAAATCAACCGTCCTTTCGTCCGTTCCAACACTTCCATCATCGTCGGCATATCTATCGTCTTGTTGTGCGGCACGATTCCGATAAGCTGCGTTCCAAACCGTTCCAACACTTTTGCGCAAACTTGCTTAACTGTGTCGAACTCTTGAGCCCTCACCTTGTTGAAAACAACTCCGACTACTTCGACTCCGTATTGCCTGAACATCGCCAAGTTGAGTGCTATTTCATCTAATGGATGCCCGACTCCTCCTGATGTCACCAAGAGCACTTTCGTATCGAGTTCTTTTGCTACTTTCGCATTGGATAGCCCGAAGATTGAGCCTACTCCTGCGTGTCCTGTCCCCTCAATGAGAATGAAATCCTTATCTTTCGCGACCCGTTCGAACGCCTCTTTTACATTCTCCAATAACTCTTTTTGCTTGCTCTCTTCAAAATACTCCTTGATTGATTCTCTATCAATCGTTACAGGACTCATATCTTGTATGTGTGCGTGAATCCTCATCGCTCTTGCCATCAAAAGTGCGTCTCCGTCAACTTCGTAACCCGGTGCTTGCACATCTTTCAACCCTAATGGCTTTATGTATCCGACCTTGTCGAACTTCTCTTTGAAGACAGCCATTAAGCCGAGTGAAATAATGGTCTTTCCATCGTTCGTCTTCGTCGCCGTTACATACAACCGTTTCATACTCTCTCCTATCCCATCACCATCTCAATGGCTTTCTTTGGACACTCGTTTGCACAGATTCCGCATCCCTTGCAATGTCCGTAATCGATTCCGCTGACCTTCCCATCTTTTAGAAGAACCGACATATCAGGGCAGAACAAATAACACCGATAACACTGATTGCACTTGTCCGCATTCCATATCGGCTTATATGTCCGCCAGGAACCTGTCTCGTACTCAATCGAATTTCCTGCCTTCGAAACGATTCCTGCCATCATCTCCTTTTTCCAAGACCTGCACTCTTTCATCTTTTTCTCTCCGACTAATTTCTTAACTCTCTTTTACCTCATTAAACGCTCTTTCAAGTGCCTTTATGTTTCCTTTAACGACCTTCTCTCCGAATTTCTTGCCGAACTTCTTTTTCACATCTTCCTTGAAGCCATCGAGCGCAAGTATATTCGTCGTCTTTACAAGTGCGCCCATCATCGGCACATTCGGAATTGGACGCCCTATCTCCTCAATAGCGATTCCTGTTGCGTCTATCACATAAACTTTGTTGTTCTTTACGCCAAGTGCTTTTTTTATCTCTTGGGGATTCCTTTTCGTATTGACGATAAAGATGGTTTTATCCGTCGCTCCCTCGGCGAGAGGCACATTTCCAATCAAGGTTTCATCAAGCACCACCACGACATCAGGTGCGCTGATTGAGCAATGCACCCTAATATTCTCAGAAGAGACCCGAGTGTAGCCCCTTGTTGGCGCACCCATCCGTTCGGGACCATATTCAGGGAAGCCCTGAGCGAATTTTCCTTCTGCAAGCGCTACATGGGCGACCATCTGCGCCGCTGTTTTCGCTCCCTGCCCGCCTCGCGCATGCCATACTATCTCAAACATTTTCTTCTCCATAACTCTTCTTCTCCAACCATAAATACACTATCATTATAAAAAGAAGGATACTCTTAATCAAATCCGATTTTCCTAAAATCACGCAATCAGTTTGTCGTTGTCTTCGTAGTATTTTTTGAAGTTTTTTAAGGAGTTTTTGATGAGTAAGCATCTGGTGGTTTTTGCTGCAATCCTGTTTCTATGTTCTTCGCTTTCAGCACAAGAGCAGACTTCAGAAAAGAGAACTGAAACGAACCAATCTGAAGTACTGCTTGCCGATTTTGAGGAATCTCTTCCGGAGGGCTTTAAAACGACTGACGCTGAAGCCAAATTGGAAAGCAATGAACAGGAATCTTTCGCAGGAAAAGGATACCTTAAAGTGACTATTCCCGCAGGGCGCAAAGAACCTGCCCATTTATTTTTCAAACTTCCCAAAGGGATTAATATTTCAACCTGTTACTCTCTTGTTGTTTCTATTAAGACTTCTCCGAGAGCCGAAGCTTGGAAACTTCGCTGGTATGCGCTCGACGAAAAAGATAAACCGATTTTTCAGCGTGTGTTTACTTTCGATGGCGGTCACATCTGGACGCGTATGGATTTTCCGCTTCCACTTTGGCGTTGGGGGAACCTTGTCGGTGACTGGTCCGAAGTTCGCTCATTCTCTTTGGATGTTGAAACGGGCGACGGAGAACTCTGTCTTGACGACTTGAAACTTACTCTCGGCAAGCGCGGCGAGAAAAGCGCACTTCCACCAGATGACTGGCTAATCTCAATCGCTTTTCCAGAAAAGTCTCGCGTTCTGTTAAGTAACGGTTTCTTGCTCGCTACCGATGCTGTTGAGCAAGTCTCCGAGGAAGATTTTAAGAATCTTCTTGAGAAACTCCGTCCAATCCGCGACTGGGTCAGGGCGATATTCAAAAAAGCATCGCGTCCGTTTGGCGGCGATTATCCTGTCTCGCTTTTGATATTCCGCCAGCAGTCGGATTTTGAAACGTTCTACAAGAGGCTTGGACTTATCTGGCGTGCCACTATTAACCCTCCTAAAGCCGGCGGATATACTGTGAACGACATTTCTGCCTCTACCTACAACGAGAAATTAGGCATCAATCGTCCTGTCTTCTTCCACGAAGTCGTCCACGCAGTCGTTACTCGCGAAATCAGAACCCCACCAGGCTATCCTCGCTATTCTTGGCTTCAGGAAGGAATCGCCAATTACTTACAACTCTGTCTCCATCCCGAATCCCTCAAACGAGAAGATTTAATTAAGAACTTTTTGGTTCCCATTTCGAAAGAGGGTAAAACATTTTTTAAGCCTCTTGAACAACTTCTTACGAAACCCATCTCGATGAGCAATTACGCTCAACTTGCGACTCTCATCGGTTTTCTCGTTGAGAAACATCCTGACTATCTCGACTCGATTGCGTTGAACCTCGCTGATGGAAAGGAGATTGCCGATATTCTCAAAGAACTCGGAACGAGTTTCGACAAGTTAGAAGAAGAATGGTTTTCTTGGGGGAAGAAGACTTTTGCGCCTGATTCAAAGCCTCCCGCAGGCGAAGGCTCATTCTTCCCAGTTCCTGAGCAATGGAAGGACTACAAAAAACCTACGCCGAAGGATGAGACAAAGCCCGAAGAGAATTAAGTCTTATTGTGGTGGATCTGCGAATAGGAAGCGTGGGCAACAATTAACCACAATGGAGATATGTCGCGATGAGTTTTTTGATGGAGCTTGGGTTATTCATCAGTTTCTTCCTTATGTTTCTGTCTCCGTAACTCGTTAGTTTTTTAATCGTCGAATCGATGATTTGAGGTGGGAAGACTCCGTCTTGTTCGTAAAACCTGCGGTCTTTTGAAAGCCGTTCTGCGGATTCGTAGCAGGAAGTAGGCAGTGATGGAAGTTTCTGTTGGAGTTTTTTCTCTGCGAAGATGTTGACATCCACATAGAGTTCATCTGCGAGTTTCAGTCCGTCTTTCATTTCGAGACCGTGTCGTGCTGCGACGACAAGACCTGCAAGTAATAGGTGAATGTTCGCTGAACCATCAGGTGCGCGGAACTCTACGGTTTGCAGGTCTTCGATTTTTGGAGGTTTGTCCTTCTCCTGTGGGTTGGCGTCTTTTGCCATATCTCCGACGCCGAGCCATCCGAGCGGCACTCTTACAAGCGCTGAACGGTTCATATCACTCCAACAGATTTTCGTCGGCGCTTCTTGATGGGGAACAAGCCGAAGATATGAGGACGGAACGGTATTCCCGAAGGCGGTAAGCGAGCCAGCAAGACTTAAATAACCTGCAATTGCTCTCTTTGCTGTGTCACTCAATTTACCTTTTTCGGTCATAACACTTTTGCCGTTTTTCAGCAGTTTAGTGTGTATGTGAAGTCCGCTGCCAGCGTGCCCGACTGAAATCTTCGGCGAAAAGGTGATGGTAACACCGTATTTTTGTCCGAGCATTCTCAAAACCCATTTGGCAAGAATAATCTGGTCGGCGGCTTCCATAGCAGGAACAGGGAGAAATTCAATCTCGTTCTGCTCCATTATCTTGCCATCCTCGTGGATGTAGCCAACCTCAGAATGTCCGTATTTAATTTTTCCACCTGCCTCGGCAATGAGGAGCATAGCCTCGCGTCTCAAATCTTCCCACCTGCAAAACGGAGAAGATTCTTGATAACCTTTTTGCGGCTGAACAGGATAAAGAGAAGCCTCATCAGATATAGTGTAATATTCAAGTTCTCCAAGACCGTCAAGCGTCAAACCTATGGATTTTTGGAGAGATTCACAGGCGTTCTGAAGAATGGTCTGCGGAGCGGTTTTAAGTGGTTCGCCATCTTTTGTATAAAAGGCGCAAAGTATGTCAACCGCAGGAATGGATGAGAATCGGTTGACGAAAGCGGTCTTGTAGCGTGGAATGATGTAAAGGTCGCTTGCACGGGTGTCAATATACGAAAAGACACTTGAGCCATCGATTCTTTCTCCTTGTGAGAGGATTCTGTCGAGATGTGACTTGCTGGTGATTACGAAATTCAGAGTTTTTAGTCTGCTGTCTTCTGCGATGTATCGGAAATTGAGCATTCTGATGTTGTTTGATTCGATAAACCGAATAAGCGATTTTTTTGTGAACTCTTCAGGTGGAATCCCGAGGAATCTAACAATAGGATTCGGATTCATTTCTATCTCAACCCTTCGCATAACAGACTCCAAAAGAGGGAATTATGTAAAATAATAGACAGTGTAGAAGAATTTGTCAAGTTCGGCAGGTGGGGTGTGGAAATGAATGTCAGGGGCGCTTGCGCATCCGAATGAGCCAGAGGATAGCAGCAACGCATAAAACGGAGAAAATTAGAATCGCACCGAGGATAACGAGCAGACTTGCGCTTCCTTCGGTTTTTGAATCATCTGTTTTGTTTTGCTCTTTCCTGTTAGGATTAGGACTTCTGCGGATCCCTTGCAGTGCTGACTGTTGCGGTGTTTCCTGATGCGCATTTTCGCTCGCTTCTGAGTCTTGTTGGTGTCTCTCTTTCGACTGTGTATTGTTTGGGGTTTCTTTCTGCATTTTGGGACTCTTTAAGATTCGTTCATACCAGTTGTCAGGCAAAGATTCGGATTCAGGAAGTTCGAGAATCTTCCGCAGAATATGTGAGACTTTGTTATAAACGAGTCTCTCTATCGGCTCGTTCGACTCTTCTGAAGGAAGCGAATTACGGATTCTTTCAAGTACTTTGCTCTTTATTCTCAAAAGTTCCTCTTGTGAAAGCCCGTTGATGTTGTCTGATAGAAGAATCTTCGCTACAAACTGCGTCTGAGCGAATTCAATCGCCTTTTCTAAGTCTTCTTTCGGATTCGTGCTTTTACCTTCAAGTACGGAAAGAACCATTCTGTCGAACTTAACAGGGAGTTCAAGTAGACTTACAGGATTTCCGCCAAGCGCTGATTCTTCCGCTTCTCCTGACTCGACTTTTGATGCAAGTTCATTAAGAAGGTTAAAGCCTTTATCGCCGTCTACGATGGTTACTGCACCAAACAGCGCGCTTTTCACTTCCAGTCGCGGAGGTTTCAAACCACGCTCTTTCTCATTCTCTAATAGTTTCGGACTATCGAGTAGAATCTCTTTCGCAAGGAGAATGACTGTATCAGGCTCATCTTGTACGATTCGGGCGATTCGCTCTTTACAAGAATCGACTAGTCTCCTGCACTCTTCGAAATCTTCGAATTCAAGGTTCTTGAGTTTCTGATAACTGTTACGAACGAAAGCAGCGTCGACATCTGCTGGTGGGTTTTCCTGCGCAAAAGCAGGAAATACCACGAGCAGAGTAAGCAACACAGTTGTACCGACGGTTTTAACGGAGGTTCTGAATCGGAAACTGTTGATAGACATAGTCAAACTCCACGCTTTTTAAATAGTGCATTTTAGTTCTCTTTGAGCCAATAGAGACGGAGTTCGTTTTCGCTGAAGAGGCTCGTTTTAATGTCGAGAGTGCGCACAACAGGCGGTGTGTTAGGATTTCCATCATTGTCACAATAGACATCTCCTTCATGGTAGTCTATCGCCGAGTTGTAGTAGATGGACTTGAAGTTCGCAAGACCTGCACCTTGCATATAGCCGTTCGGAGGGAGCGAGGAGAATGTGCCTGCTTTCGGGTTTGGTCCGAAAGTGTTGCGAAAGGAAGCGTCGTAGAGATAAATAACTCCACCCCATTCGACGAAGTTGATTGCGTGTCCGTCCATCATTGTCGGTGAGCCGAACTTGTACCAAGTCATACCGGAATAAAAAACGACATCATCATTTGGGCTTGAATCGCTATAGTATCGTGGAATCGGATAGGCGGAATCAACACATCTGTAGTCGTTTGCGACAGGATGGGCAGGTGTGGTGCGATTTGTGCCGGGTGATTTGATGACGATTGATGCCCATTTGACTTCAGGGGAGACTCCTGCATTTGCGCTCAAACCGTAAAAGTATTTTGCGGTCGCGAATCCTTGAACAGCGACAAGGTGGTCGAAGAAATCGTTCCAGCCGTCGCACATTCCACCGCCTTTGTCGAGTAAATCTGCGGTATACCAGGCGGAGATTCCGCCGTATTTAAGCCCGCTTTCCTCGATGTAGTAGAAACAGGCGTCGGCAACGGATTTGAGATTTGAACAGCCCGAAGCCCATTTGCAAGACCATTCCGCAAGCGGCACATAAACGAAGTTCTCTTTGTTTCCGTCGCCTGTATAATCAACCCATCTCGGCACACCGACGGTTCGGCAGATTCTATGGGTCGTCGTTTGCTTGCCAGGAATCCGTACCCAGTTTGTGCCGTCATTGTAGTAGAAAGTGAATTCAATTTTCACGATGTCGATACCGCAACTTGAAGGAAGCCCAGAGTCTGATTCGAATGTGTAAATGGTGTTAGGTGTGATGTTTTCGTTTGATGCGGCAGGTTGCGGCGAATAGCCGTTCACTCTCATCATTATCGGATAGTCTGCGAGAGGATAGTTTGCGCTGACTGTTGCGCCGTTTATGTTGGACACTGCGTTCTGCCCTGTCTTCGCTTTGAACATTATTTTTGTGCCTGCAAGATAACAGGCAGGATAATTGTATTTTGCAGAACTCGCATTATCAGGATAGAGAGCGTTGACATTCGGAACAGCTTCCGCACGCGGAAGCCCTGTATTCTCGTCAAGACTTTGAATCGCCCACTGTGCACCACTTATCGCAAAATCGCTCGTGCTGGTTGCATCACGCTTCGGATATACAAGCGGGAACTCTTGATTCACCGCCGCACCTTCAAAATCAATTTCACATACGCCAAGCCTTACGACAGTTATTTCCGCAGTTTTCGTGATAGGTGTAACTTTACTGCTTTGCGCATCAATCACCACAGTATATTTTTTAGGGTCAACATACTTGCCCGAATCGTTTTTGCCATCCCATACGACGGAATAATCGTAGCCGCCAATCTGATTAGCGTTGTTAACAAGAAGACGGACTTGGGTATTACCGTCCATTATCTTAACATCTACTTGAAACTCGTAACCCCGCGGCTCGATTGCGTAATTGATTGTCACTTTCGGCTCGCCTTCTAACTTCGGGTCGAATACCTTTACGCAGGTCGTGTGCGCCGAAGATTTGAAAAGCATCTCAAGCGGACTCCGTTTCTTCTTTTCGCAGGAGACGAAAGATAGAAAGAGTGAAACAAACATCAATCCTATGAACCACTTCCTCGCCTGTAACATAACTGTTCCCCCATTCCCTATACTAATTGTAGCACGAGTTATAGCGCAGAAGGTAAAGATTTTTGTCCTATATTTCGGTTGAGACAGGATGGAAGGTAAAGGGTTAGAGCGTCGTATAAGGGTCAACATCAATTGATACCGATGGGTCTTTGAATAGTAGTGGTCTTAAAGGCTCGAACAGTTTTGAAAGAGTATTCCAGTTGAAAGACTTGACGAGGATGTGATACCGGTAGTTGTTCCGTAGTCTTTGAAGAGGGCAGGGGGCAGGACCGAGAATTTGGACGGGAAGGTTTACAGCGGACTTCCGTAGCGCATCTGTCAAGGTATTTGATTTCTTAAAAGCGGTGTGTTGAAGCGGTGCTTCGATGACTATACGCACTATCTTTGCGAATGGTGGATAATTGAACCTTTTTCGTTCGGCTAACTCTTTTTGAGCGAATGTTTCGTAGTCGCCTTTTTTTGCCGCCTCTATGACGAAATGGTTTGGTGCGAGCGTCTGGATGATAACGGTTCCAGGTTTGAGTGCTCTTCCTGCGCGTCCACTTGCTTGCAAAAGGAGTTGGAATGTTCGCTCGCAGGCGCGGTAATCGGGGAAGTTAAGCATCCAGTCCGCGTATATAACGCCAACGAGAGTGACATTCGGAAAGTCTAACCCTTTCGCGACTATCTGTGTTCCGACGAGGACTGAGAGCTCGCCGTTTTTGAAACTTTGGAGTGCTTCTATGTATTTTTCTTCTGTGCGCATACTGTCGGAATCGACACGCATCACCTTATATTTCTCGTTAAGTATCTGACGGACTTCTTCCGTTACACGCTCCGTTCCGAATCCGAACAAGCGAATAGATGAATGGACACACTGCGGACAGATGCGTGGCAGGAATTGTTCTTTACCGCAGTAGTGGCAGAAGAGTTTTTTTCGCTCGTAATGGTAGGTCATCGCAATATCGCAGGATTCACAACGGATAACGAAACGGCAATTAGTGCAAATAGCGAGTGGTGCATAGCCACGCCTGTTTATGAACAGAATCGCTTGTTCGCCTTTTGAAACGGTTTCAAGAAGGCTTTGGGCAAGAATCTCTGAGAGAGCGCTCTGTTCGTTTCTTTTTGATAGTCTTTGGTGGAGTAGGTCAACGATGAGTATGTTTGGTGGGTTGCCTCCACGCACCCGTTTTTTTAGTTTAAGGTGGAGATATTCACCGAGAAGAGCGCTCTGGTATGTTGCGACATCTGGGGTTGCCGAGCCGAGAAGAAGGAGCGCTCCTTCTTGTTTTGCGCGTTCTGTGGCGACATCTCGTGTATGGTATCGTGGGGCATTCTCTTGTTTGAATGAGGTTTCTTGCTCTTCGTCAATCACGATGAGACCGAGAGGGGAGACAGGAGCGAAGACGGCGGAGCGTGCGCCGACGACGACATCTATTTCACCTGCTGCTATGCGGTGCCATTCATAAGCGCGCTCACCTGCACTCTGACGGCTATGCAGAAGGGCGAGACGCTCGAATCGGCGCTTGAACCTGCCCGCAGTCTGCGGTGTGAGCGCAATCTCAGGCACAAGCACGATGACCTTTTTCCCCTGTCGAACAGCCTCCTCGGCAACCCTTATATACACTTCCGTCTTACCTGAACCAGCAACTCCTTGAAGAAGGACGGTAGAAAATCCCTGTCCAAGACGCTTGGCTATCTCGTTAATAGCGGTTTTCTGTTCATCTGTCAAATCTGTAACTTTCGGCTCTTCCCAGCGGATGTCAGAAGGGACGGTCTCGTCCGCTTTGAATTTCTCGATTCTTAAAAGTGATGCTTTGACGAGCGTCTTTACAGCGGATTGTGATAGTCCTAATGATTTCAACTTTGTAAGGAAGACGGGTTCCGGATGCTCAGCGAAATAGCGCAGAATCATCGCCTGCTTGTCAGGTCTTTTTTCTGCTTCTTTAAGGAGAGTTTCTTTACTGACAGCAGGTAAGACCGCTTTCTGCATTCTTCCGAGTATGCGCTTGACAGGCGCAGGCACCATTGCGTCAAGCACGGTGCCAAGCGAACAAAGGTATCGTTTGCTCATCCATCGAGCGAGTTCAAGAAGTTGAGGGCTTATCAAAGGCTGTTTGTCGAGTACGCTGATGATTTCTTTCGTTTGAGGAACATCGCTTTGCTCCATTACAGAGACGCAGAAACCGACTATGTTTTTTTTGCCGAAGGGGCAGAAAACCCGTTTCCCGACCGCAACATCTCCTTCGAGATGAGGCGAAACGGTGTAGGTGAAGCATCTATCAACGGGTAGCGAAAATGCGACTGATACGAACATCAACGCGTCCCGACGACTGCGATACGGCAGTTATATGTGTCACAGACATAAAGATAACCTGTTTCAGGGTCGAATGCGATACCCTGAGGGGAGTAGAAATTGGAGTTACCGTAGCCGAATCCACCGTATGCTCCTACTTCTTTGTTATCTGTTAGATTAAGCACGAATATAACGCACTGGGCAGTGTCAAGAACATACAGCATCTCTTTTGTTGCACCATCATCGCCGACGCAGAGAGAGTAAGGAGAATCCAGCATATTCGAGAATGTGTATTGCTTGATGAAACTCCCGTTTGAGTTAAACCGCTGAATCCGTCTATTACCGCTGTCTGCGACCAAGACCTCACCGTTGATGTTTTTATCCGCATCGGACGGATACATAAACTCACCCTTGCCGCTTCCGGGATAGTAACCTGCAGGTGGTCCTGGGTCGTAGATTCCCCAAGAGCCGATGTAGGTGTTAGATGTGTCTATGACCTTGATTCTGTGGTTGTAACAGTCAGCGATATAAAGATAGTTTGAGGTAGAATTTATGAGAATTCCCATTGGACGGTTGAAGCCGTCGTTCTCGGCGGACGGCTCATATTTGCCTGTTCCTGAATTGAAATGTCCCCAGGTTACGATATGGTTTCCGTTCAGGTCAAAGACTTGAATGCGGTGGTTGCCTGTATCTGCGACATAAATTCGTGAGTTCGCAGAATCGACGGCGATTCCCATTGGAGAGATAAACTGTCCGTCATTGTAGCCGAACTGTCCGAAGGAGCGAATGAAGTTTCCATTTGTATCGAAGATTTGCACGCGGTGATTATGAGTGTCACAGACCGCGAGATATTTTGTGGTTCCTACTTTGTACAAATCGAGCGCTCTTGGGCGGTTGAGTTTACCTTGTTGAAGCACCTGTCCTCCAAAACTCGCTAATTGGGTTCCGCTTAAATTGAATTTGAGGATTCGACAGTTTTCCAAGTCACTTACGAAGAGCCAGTTGTTTGTGCTGTCAACCGCGATTCCTGTTGGATACCGCATCTGTCCGTTTCCTGTTCCAAAAGTTCCGAAAGTGCCGCTGAGTGTTCCTGTGGGTGTATACCATCTGACGCAGTGGTTCTCGTAATCTGCGACGAATATGCGGACATCGATACCGTTTCTGTAAAGGGCGACCCCATAAGGCTGTTTAAGATTTGCTGCTCCGAATTCTCCGAGTTTGGCTCCTGATGAGTTGAATCTTACGATGCGGTTGTTTGGCGCATCTGTGACATACAAGTCACCGTTTGATGGGTCAATGGTGAGACTTTGAGGTGCGGATAATGGAGTTGTCGTATCGTTTATGACTGCTTCAAATGTGCCATCTGAATTGAATCTCTGAACCCTGCTGTTACCTGCATCCGCTACGAAGAGTTTATCGTTGTAGAAAGCGATGTCAGTAGGATTTAAGACCTTGCCGTTTGCGGTCCCTGAGTCTATAAGAACTTTATCGAAACTCTTGTCTTGTGCGTTGTATCTTAAGATTCGTGAGTTGCGCGTGTCGGCGACATAGTAATAAGACGAGTATTTATTTGCACCTTCGGGATAGAGCATCTGTCCTGCGTTGCTACCTACTTCTCCGAATGAAGATTGATAGTTGAGGGATTCATCAAGAAGCAGGACTCTGTTGTTCAGTGTGTCAGCGACGATTAGCTCGGTGCCGACGAGATGAAGGTTCCGTGCGCAAAAAACCGAATCATTAGCGTGGATATCCGTTCCCCATGTTGTTACAAAATTCCCCCAGTTCATTTTCGGTATAGAGACAGGCTTATCTTTCGCTTTTTTTGAACAGCCGACTATAATAATGACAAACACCACAGCACAAAAAACGATAAAGATGTTCTTCCTCATTTCCTCTCTCCCTATAACAGCCTAATCTATTTTATCGTTATAGTGAAGTTTTGTGTAACTTCTCTGTAAGATTTTATTTTTTGTTTTTCCTTTCACAACAGGTTTTTTCTTGACATTTCTGCTACAAAATGGTGTATAATTATCGAACAGCATAAGCGAGGGGGTGTTGTGAAAGGTCTTTTACATCAAGTCAAAATGTTTGATTTCCTTCAGTTCTTGAATGTAAGCGGCAGGCAGGGTGTTCTTTCGATAGTGGCGGGTGGTAGACGCGCGCAGATTTTCTTTGGGAAGGAAGGGGTAAGGCTTCTTTCGACGGGGAGGCGTCGCCGTCCGCTGTTCGGTGAACTACTCGTTCGTTGGGGAAGAATCGAAGAAGGAGCGCTGAAAGAGGCACTTGAAGAACAACGCCGAACACAGAAGCCTTTGGGCGAGATTCTCGCTTTCGGGAAACATATCTCAAAAGATGATGTAGAAGACTGCTTGCGTGCACAGGTTGCAGAAGAAATCTGCGATTCTGTAACGGATGAGAACGCTGAATTCGAGTTCTTTTCACTCGATAAACCTCCTTCTGATGGTTATGGGACTCTTCCAATAGATGGATGCGGAATCGTTCTTGAAGCGGCGAGAAGAGTTGACGAGTGGCAGCACCTTCGCAAGCAGATTTCGTCTTTTGCCGAGGTCTATAAGGTGAGAGACCGCAAAGAGCCGTTGCCTGAACTCAAGGAGTTGGACATCTCTGATGCGGTTGCGCAGGGAATCGTTTTTCTTATTGATGGATTCCGCACGGTGAACGAGGTCATCGTTGAATCGGGCGTGACCAAGTTGGAGGTTTGCCGCCTCTTCGCCGCTTTGAAGTCTGCCCAGTTCATCGTATTCGTTGAAAGAGCCAACAAGATAAGCGTGATAGAAAATATCGAGAAGCATGGAAGTGTAGAGTTGGCGATCCGTTGTGCGGAGAATTTCCTGTTTGAAGACCCGCTTGATGTGGCGGTTCGTGAGCAACTTGCGCGTTTGTATCTTGTTCAGCATTACAACGAGGACGCATACAGGGAATTTCTGGTTGCGGCTGAGCAGTATCTTAAAGCGCAGAATTTCGGACGAGCGGTCGAGTTGATGCGCAAAGCCGGTCAAATCTATCCTGACCGCATCGGTCTGCGTTTGAAGATAAGTGAAATACTTCTTAAAGCGGGCAATACCCGCGAGGCGGTTGACGAAGGTCTCTCTTTGATAGGAGAGGCAATAAAACGTTTACAGGATAGCAAAGAGAAACTCTCCCGCATTGCTGGGACAATCGGCGACCTTGCATTATCCCGCTCCTAACCTGTCTAATACGGTTTCTTTCTGCCTACTGCTTTATAGGCAAAAAGAGTGAGCAGAATGATTTGGTTTGAATCGTTTGGCATATATCTCTTTTTTAACTACATCCGTTCGAGCGGTCTGATACCGAGGAGTTTAAGCCCTGTAGCGAGCACTGAGCGCAAGGCGGAAACGAGTACGATTCTTGCTTTTGTCAGATTCTCGTCCTCACCTAATACTCTGTGCCTCTGATAAAATAGATTCAAATCCGATGCGCACTCGATTAGGTATCCTGCGATTCGCGAGGGCTCTCTGCTTTCTTCTGCGCTTTTAACGATTTCGCCGAATTTAGCCAAGTGGGTTATGAGTCTCCATTCCTCGTCGCTCGATAAAAGGCTCGCATTAAAATCTTTTGGCACTCCTTTTCCCCATTTGCGCAGAATCCCGCAAAGCCGTGTGTGTGCATACTGAAGGTATGGTCCTGTCTCACCGTCAAAAGATAGAAACCTTTCCTCGTCGTATAATACATCCTTGATACGCTCGTTTTTTAAATCGTTGAAGACCAAAGCGCCAACGGCTACATCTTTCGCCACATTGTACGGGTCTTCTACTTTAAGAAGTTCAGGATTCTTTTCTTCTATCACCTTTTGCGCTTTCTGGATCAGTTCGTTCAGCAGTTCTTCAAGAAGAACCATAGTGCCACGCCGCGTACTCATTCCCAAGTAATGCCCGAAAGCGATATGCTCACATCTTCCTGCAAACGGATAGTTCGCCATCTCGAACAGACGGAAGACCTGCTGGAAATGGAGTTTTTGCGGTGCTCCTACGACATAAAGCATTTTGTCGAAGTGTTCCTTATTCCACCGCTCGAGTGCGACGGCGACTTCCCTCGTCGCATAAAGCGTAGTGCCGTCGCTTTTGCGCATCATAAGTGGCGGGATTTTCTCTTTTTCATCAAACTCGACAATTAACGCTCCACCTTCACCCTTCTTCAAAAGATTCTTCTTCGACAAGTCTTCAATGACCGCATCCATCTTCTCGATGCAACGCGGCTGTCCCGTATCATCGCACATACTCTCTCCTGCGAATACATCGAATGTAACCCCAAGAATCTCGTAGATTCTCCGAAATTCCGTCATCGAGATTTCGACGAACTCACGCCAGAGTTTGAGTGCTTGTTGTTCGTGGTTTTCAAGAGATTTTAGAATCTCATCTGCTTCCGTCGAGAGGGTCGTGTCCGTCTCTTCTTCTTTGTGGAACTTTACATAGAGTTCGTAAAGTTTTTTGATAGTGTCTTCTTGTTTGTTCGTTTTGTCGAACCATTTTTCGTAAGCGACCATCATTTTAGCGACTTGTGCACCCCAATCGCCGAGATAGTTTATTCCGACAACCCTGTATCCCAAGAAGCGGAATATTCTGCCGAGTGCGGCACCCAACACAGTTGAGCGCAGATGCCCTACTCCGAACGGTTTCGCTATGTTCGGCGAAGAAAAATCAATCAGGACAGTTTTGCCTTTCCCCTCGTCGGAAGAGCCGTAGTTCTCGCCTTCCTTCAAGACTCGTTCTAACAGTTTCTGCGCAAACGGTCCGCGCTCGATTCTCAGGTTCAGATACCCACCGACGACTTCTGCTCTTCCGACCATATACGCGCCCGAAAGTGTATCTTTGAGTTTCTCTGCGAAACTCTTGACATCCTCGCCAAGAAGTTTCGCCAACTTAAAACAAGGCAACGCAATATCGCCCATTTCGGGTTTTTTTGGAACTTCGAAGTAAGAGAACACCTCTTGTGAAGGAAGCCCTATTTTTTTAGCAACGATTTCCGCCCATATTTTTTTCAGTTCGTTCAACATTTCCACCCCTTTACATTACTTCTCCATAATCCACCTCAATACCATTATGCTTTACGGATACAGGAATGTCTCCTATGCAGCCATCAATTCCTTTTGATTCTTCATTAGGATTAGCAAGGCGATAATTAGTTCCCTTAATCTCTGCACCTTTCTTTTCTTTAGTATTACTCTTGAAATCTTAACCCAGCGAAAGTTTTTACAATGCTTATTTTTACTTTCATACCGTTCCACCTTGTTCGTTTTTCAGGGCAAGAAACTTATCTTTATATTATAATCGAAGGCAGTGTCCACATCTACCAGATTGTTCTTAATTAGACGGGTGTGTATTTCATTGCCGCCTCACCTTAATTTTATCTTCTTGCTCCATGAGTTTAAGTAACTCCTCCAATATCAATATGGTTGCTTTCTTATCCAGAGGTTTATTCTCATTTCCACACTTGGGAGAATATATACATGCGGGACAGCCATTATCACATTTACAGTCCCTCACAAGTTCGAAGGTCATTTTGACGATTTCTCTAAACAATTTCAATTCAAAAGCTTTTTCAGTTAATCCAATCCCTCCCTCGAACCCATCGTAGATAAAGACGGTTGCCTTCATAGTATCTGGATGATTTGGTGTGGACACCCCTCCTAAATCCCTCCTGTCGCACATAACATGAAATGGCATTATCCCAATTATCGCGTGCTCAATACCATGAAGACCTCCGGCAAATATTTCTCCTTTTTTTAGGTCATCTCTCAATCGCTCATTTAATTTTTCTTTAATATCTTTCTTCCTTTTCTTCCATACTTTTTCTTTTATATCATCTGCAACTGTAAACCACAATCCCATTGTTTTAAAGTTTAATGGTGGCAAATCGAGTTTCTCCATTCCTATTACTCTGTCATATTTCTTTATTTTGTATCCAATGTAATGCTCGTTTACTTCTACTTCGCCAAACGAAACAGTAAAGTTGGCAATTTTTCTCTTCCCGATTTCTTTTAAAATCTTTATATCCACAACTTTAATAGCTTCTGTGTAGTAATCTACATCTTTCTTTTTAACTTGAATAACAGAATTTTTCAAATCTAAATTTTCTACAATATATGTTTCCCCTTGATGAAGTAAAATTGCCCCTTTATGCGATTCTCTATATGCTTGTATTCTATCCATTGTTTCAAGTATTTTTCTCTCACAAATGACTTTGAATATGTCGGAAGAAATATTATCTAATCTAACATCTTCTGTAGCCCTACCTTTCCCGGAATAAACCCAACCATTTGGTGTATTCTGAACTGAATTCTGACTTTCCAATGTCTTCAAAATCTCTTCGACACCATTCCCAAAATATATTCCGTCGTCTGGCAATTTTATAGGCATTTCAGATGCAGCACACTTCAAGTGTCCCGAAGTTATACAACGATTCGATAAATCAATTATTCCGTGCTCATGAGATTTATCAAAAAAGACCTTCGGATGCTTCATAAAATACTGATCTAAAGGATTCTGGAATGCAACCAAAGTAGCAACAGATGGTTCAATCCCCCTTCCTGCTCTTCCCGCCTGTTGCCATGTTGATATAATGGTTCCAGGGTAACCTGAAATTATCACGCAATCTAATGAACCTATATCTATACCCAACTCTAAAGCATTTGTGGATATTACACCTTTTAAATTTCCTGTTTTTAATTTGTTCTCTATTTCTCTTCTTTCTTCTGGAAGATAGCCCGCCCTATACGCAGTAATTTTATCTATAAGATGTGGTTCAGCTCCTTCAAGTTCTTTCTTCGACCATAATGCGATTAATTCTGCCATTTTCCTGGAGACTGTGAAACATAAAGTCTGGAGGCCTTTTCTTATAAAAAATAGGAATAAATTTTTTGTTTCTTGGTGGGTAGATAACTCGCCAACGCCATCAAAATAAGGATTATAGAAAATGAAGTATTTCTTTCCTTTGGGTGAGCCATCATTTGAGATCAACTTGAATCTAACGCCAACTAACTTCTCGCTAAACTCGATTGGATTAGCAAGTGTGGCAGTGGATAAGATAAATTGAGGTTCAGAACCATAGAATCTACATATCCTCCTTAACCTTCTTATTAAAAATGCTACATT
>Ga0123519_10001817_pt1 | contig 36404 bp, 31 predicted proteins | sample YelNatPaOPRAMG02_FD_87396 | JGI IMG/M metagenome (GOLD analysis project Ga0123519, IMG submission 87396) | Hot spring microbial communities from Yellowstone National Park - Yellowstone National Park OP-RAMG-02 (version 2) | ecosystem: Environmental > Aquatic > Thermal springs > Hot (42-90C) ... | reverse complement strand
TGTCGTTGGGCAGCCTTAGCGAAGTCGCCACGGATGCTCTGGCGCCGGTCAGCGGTAAGTTCATAGCGTAGAAGACCAACAGGAGTCCGCGGAATTTTACACCACTTGACAAGACTCTATCGTCATCACCCGCCGTTGCCCTCACCGCAAGTTGCCCGTCTGTGGGTTCCAAGATTCCGCCTCCACACAGGTAGTTGCACATCGGCGCTGAAAGGATAGGTTGCTTCCTGTTAGATGGTTGCGCGAGCGGAATTGTTCGACCTGCTTGACACCAGCCTCAGCCGCAAGTAAACTACCCCTGCCAGTCATTCGTTGGCAGGAGGGACGACTGATGCTTTGCCCCAAATGTGGAGCCGATAACCTCGACAATTCCCAGTTCTGTGCCGCGTGCGGAGAGCAGTTGCAGTTCGAGAAGCCACAGCCCGGCGCTGCCCGCGAGCCCGAGCCATACGTGCCGCTGAAGATGAGCGGGCTTGCAATCGCCTCGCTCGTATTCGGCGTGCTCGGTTTTCTGACCTGCGGGGTTCTTGCGCTTCCCGGCCTTATACTTGGCATAGTCGCGCTGGTCAAGATCAACGCCAATCGCGAGAGGATGACCGGCCAGGGCCTCGCCATCGCCGGAATCGCTTCGTCCGCTATAGCCATCCTGATGATGCCGATCATGGCTGCCATCTTGTTCCCAGTCTTCGCGCGCGCCCGTGAAGCCGCTCGCATGTCGGCCTGTCAGAGTAACGTAAAGCAACTCGGCATGTCCGTTAGAATGTACATGAGCGACTACGACGACAAGTACCCGCCGGCCGCAACCTGGTCCGATTCGCTTCAGAAGTATGCCAGGAGTCCCAGCGTGTATCAGTGCCCGTCAGCGGCGCCGTCGCTGCGGTGCGGCTACGCGCTCAACGGGGCGCTTGGCGAGCAGCCTGAAGGCAACATCGCGGATGCTGCCGGCACAGTAGGGCTGTTCGAGTCCGATGGCGGATGGAACGCGGCCGGCGGTCAGGAAGCGATGATCACGCGGGCGCGTCACATCAACGGCGTGGTCGTCGGATACGCGGATGGGCATGTCAGCTCCGTCTCGCCTGGGGCTCAGAGCGGCTTCCTGCGTTGGGCCCCGTGAGGGTATCGGTCCTCATACCGGCGTACAACGCAGAATCGACGGTCGAGCCGGCGTTGGCGAGTATGCTCAGGCAGACGCTCGCCGACATCGAGATCGTAGTCGTCAACGACGGCTCGACTGACTCCACTCCTGCTATCCTCGACGACATTGCCGCCCGCGACCCCCGCGTCCGTGTAATCCACGCCGCCCAACGCGGAATCATCGAGGCGCTCAACACCGGCATCTCCGAATGCCGGGGAGAGCTGATCGCGCGAATGGACGCCGACGACGTCTCGCACCCGCGCCGCCTCGAAATGCAGGTTGCGCTGATGGACGAGCATCCCGAGGTCAGCGTGTGTGGCACCCTCGTGTGCATGTTCCCCAGACGCGAGCTTCTCGGCGGCCTCGTGCGATACGAGCAGTGGCTGAATTCGCTTGTCACAGATGAGGATATCGCGCGCGACATGTTCGTCGAGAGCCCGCTTGCGCACCCCAGCGTGATGGTACGTCGCCGGGAACTCGCCGCGATTGGCGGCTATCAGGACCACGGCTGGGCGGAGGACTATGACCTCTGGCTGCGCTATTTTGTTGCCGGCAAGCACTTCGCCAAGGTGCCCAAGGCGCTCGTCTTCTGGCGTCAGAGCCAGGGCCGCCTCACGTTCACCGACCCCCGCTACTCCGTCGAGAATTTCCTCAGGGCAAAAGCCCACTATCTGGCTCGGTCCTTTCGCTCTCCACTCACCACTTCAGGCAGGAGCATCATCCTCTGGGGAGCGGGCAAGACCGGCAGGCGCCTGAGCAAGCATCTGCGGCGCGAGGGTGTAGACTTCGAGGCCGTCATCGACATCGACCCGGCAAAGATCGGTCGCACGCTTCGCGGCAGGCCGATAGTCGGCATCGAACACCTCTGCCTCATGCTGGATAGGCTGCCCGGCGTCAGGCCGTTCGTCATCGCTGCGGTAAGCTCTCACGGCGCTCGCGAGCTCATCCGGCAGCAACTCCGCGAGCTTGGCTTTGCAGAATCCCTCGACTTCGTCTGCGCCGCCTAGCAGCCTGCGGATAAAGCCGCACTCGGTTGTAGGAGCCGTCTCCAGACGGCGATCTGCGAGCGTGACGCCAGTGGGTTCGGGGTCTGGCTCTCGCGATCGCTTCGCGACGCTGTCGCCCGAGGGGAGACCCATCCTACACCACCTTATCCGGCGGCTGCTAGCCCGCATTACTCACGAGGAGGGTGAATAATGCTCTTCGAGGCTCGGATTGTGCTGGAAACGCATAATCCGGGCTGGGCAAAAAGGAAGCCCGGACGAGGGGTCTAATGCTCGTCCGGGCCGCTGCGCGTCCCAGAAGGGACCTGGGGTTGTGTCGTGTCGCGGGTGTCAGAAGCTCCGCGACCAGGAAACACGCCAGATATTGAACGTGCCGGTATTTGCCGAGTTCAGGAAATCCACGTATTCCGACACCGACAGATCGACCAGCAAACGATCTCGCGACGTTAGCTCGTGCGCGAATCCGACCACATACGTGTGCTGGCGGAGATCGACCGGCAGCCATGTCGGCCCGACGCCTGGTGGGTACAGAGCTGGGTCGAGCTCTGCTCTGCCGTCGGACTTCGAAAGGATATACCGACCGTAGACCCGAGTCTTGGGTGTCAGCGAATACGTCAAACCAGTGGACCACTGGTTGTTTTCAGTCTTGTAGGGAACGAGATTCGGCGCCGTGTGCGGGACGTAGGCGGGCTCGACCCCCAGAATCCAGAGGTTCACTGCGTCAGTGTTAATGCGAGCGTAGTTGGCGTCGAGGACGAGTTTGTCGTTAAACGAATACCACGCTCCGACCGTGCCCGTCGTCATCTCGTTCTTGTAGCCTTGCCCCGCCGCCTCCATGCGAAGTTCCTGCTGATCGGCGTCTGCTGCCTGGGCGGGAATGCTGGCCCACGGGACCCGAATCAGGCTGTTACGCTCGCTGAAAGTGCTCAGATCCCCGAACAGTGCCAGGTTGTCTCGCAGCATATAGGTCACGTTAGCGTTGACCTGATTCTTCTCGTCTGGAGTGGCAGCGTAGCCGGCCGTGTCAGCATTGTAGGACTGCGCGTTGGCGGATATGCTGAGACTTGATGTCGGGTAGTAACGGAACGAGCCCGTCACAATGTTCGCCTTCGTCGAGTCCTCCAGCCCGGCCCACTCTTCTGCGGTGAACTGCGTCGATCTGGAGGTGTCGCGCCGCTCATACCCGAGTTTCATGAATGCGCGCGGTATACCCGAGTAGGTAGCCTCGAACAGCGATGACTTCAGCTTGGTGCTGAGTGCGTTATTGATCACGTCCGCCCCGCTGAGGATCGGTATCACGCTGCTGGCCTGATCCAGCGTGCGGTAGCGCGCCGTGAATGTCAGGCTGTCCGTCGGCAGATAGGTCATCGCGGCGTTGACGGAGTTGATCGTCATTCCCGCCGGGTGTGACTCCGTAAACGACGCCCGAGTGTTGTCTCGCTTCTTGGTGATCTGAACACCGGTGAAGTAGAGCCGCTTGTTGATTGTGGCGCGGGCTTTGAACGTCGAGCTCTTGGTATCGCTGTCGATCCGGGTCATGGTATCCAACAGGGCTATGCCTGACGGACGGTTCCCGCCCTCGCCGAACTTGGTGTCATCGTAACGATAGTTGACTACGGCGGCCTGGCCGAGTCTGAGGTCGCCGCCCAGCGTGGCCTGAGTCGTTTCGTTGTTGACCGGCTCGGCGATCACGTGCTTCCTGGTACCGCTGCCGTCGTTCCACCGACCTCCCTGCTGCTTCACGCCTTCCTTGGACTGTATCCACGTGCCTGCCACCAGCCGCAGTGTTTGGGTGCTGTCGGGCACGAAGTTGGTCTGAAGCGCGTTCACTGTGCGCACGATCGAGAAGAGCTGATCGGGGCTGTCATCGACGCCCGGGGTGGGTGCTACCAGTGCCAGATCGCCGACCCTCACCGCCTGAAGCCTGTGGGTCAACACGGAGTTGACGAATGACAGTCCGAAGCGGTTTCGGTAGTTGATGCCTACCGCCGCGTCGACGTCGTGCGCGAAGAGATAGCGCCCAAGCACGTTGTACTGCCAGGGCCCGCTGTACCCGTAGGATCTTAGATACTCCAGCGATGAGAAGCTAAGGGTGCGGCCGTCGAACTCGCGGACGTCATCCATACTGCCAACGCCGGTTGGGTGGTAGAATCCGATCTGAATCTGATTCTGCTGCGCGCTGCCGTGCAGAATGTCCAGTGCGGCGAACGATGGGCCGCACGTGGCTGCCGCCAGAGCGCATATAGCTGATGCAACTGTTAGTCCTCTCACTTTCCTACTCCCGTCCGACACTGGACCTAGTTCATGAATCTCCGGTGCTCGTCCGAGCCGTGTATCTGCTCGTGGCAGCTCATGCACTTGCCGCGCTCCGCGAACTTCACAAAGGTGCTGGTGGCAGGGTCGAGGCTCGAGCTTCTGGAGTGCGGGCTCGGATGACACTTCAGACACAGGAACGATTCCGGCTGCACAAGCAGGTTGTTGTTGACCGTGCCGTGAGGATTATGGCAGATCGTGCAGTCCTCGGTCACCGGCGGATGGTCATAGACAAACGGCCCCAACTTCTCGGCGTGACACTTGAAGCAGGTCTCGTTGACCGACTCGGCTCTCAGCATCCCGTCCGGTCCGCCGTGCGGGTTGTGGCAGTCGCTGCACTTCATCTTGCCTTCGCGGATTGGGTGATGCGATGGTAGATTGCTCTGCGCCTGCTTCGACTTGTGGCACGTATAGCACATATAAGGCTCAGATGTTCGCTCGAAGAGCGTCTCGTTGCCCTTGAGTTCCGTGAGCAGCGAATCCCTCTTTGCCTTCAGGTCGACTATCTTCGTCCACGCGTCTGCCTTCTCGGTCGTGTCCTTCGGAGCGCTCTGATACGACAGCTCGGCTTGGTGGATGGATCTCGATAGACCGTCAAGCTGCAGCTTGGCGTCATCTATGTCTTTGGACAGCGTTCCGGTATCGGGGCTGTGCAGGTCGTGGCAGTTGATGCAGGAGACCTTGGCCCTCGCATGTGTGCTGGTGCGCCAGAGCGTTACGTGCTCCTGGGTGTGGCACTTCATGCAGATCGAGGCAGTCTGCTCGGGCTTGAGCCTCTCGGGGCGAACGATCAGTGTCGGATCGCCGCCGCCCGCTACGTGGGCGCTGCCGGGACCGTGACACGCTTCGCAGCCCTGCTTGGACTGTTCCTTGTTGAACAGGGTGCGCCGGTGCACGGTCATGGCCCAGTTCTTCGCCATCTTGGCGTGGCACTTAAGACATGTGTCAGTGCCTACGTACTTCGCGGGCTCTTCGGCGTTACCCCGCGTGCATGCGAACCAGACCCACGCAACGGCAAGGCCCACACACAGTGAAATCATGACTAAATGCTTTTGTGGTTTCAAATGCGTTCCTCCACCGCTCAGTACTCTCATTATTGCCTGCCGCAGAGCTTTGTGTCAATAGCTTAGTGCGAAAACGCACAAAGATTTTTGTTGTTAAGGTTGTTCAAGCAAACGACCACTCATGCGTGCTCACAAGCCCGAATTTGAGGGCGTTTGCGGCCTCTCCCGACCTGGAAAACACTGGAATTCGCCCGTTGACACACTGCAATCCCAGTGATAAGCTGAGTTCGTATGGGTATATCACTTAATGCACAGCCGGAGCATGCGCTCCGAGCAAACCAAGCAAGGAGGATACAATGAAAAGACTGCGGACCAGTCTCGTGGCTGTAGTGGTTGTCGTAATGCTTACGTCAGCCGCCGCTTGGGCGTTTCCGACCTTCCTGAAAGTCTTTACGGACACGTACAAGGTCAAAGCCGACTCGACACTCGGCAAGGCGTCCTGCGCGGTCTGCCACGTGGCCAAGAACAAGACCGATCAGCTCAACCCGTACGGACAAGACCTCAAGAAGGCCTTGGACAACGACAAGGTGACCAAGAAGAGCCTGACCAAGGTCGAGAAGCTCGACTCGGACAAGGACGGAGTCACCAACATCGACGAAATCAAAGCCGGTACCCTTCCCGGAGATCCGAAGAGCAAATAGCGAGCCTGCCGAGCGGGCCCCCCACCAGCGCGCGCTGTCTTCCGCGGCGCTGACATGGTTTCCACCCGATGCGTTTGTGTAGCGGGGCAATCAGCGCCTGAAACAGACTTAGTGCAGTAGGGCACAAAGTTTGTTGACAGGCGCTTCTTTTTGCGCGACAATGGGGTAAATGATCAGTCTTTTGCGGGCGCTGCGAGAGGTGCAGTCGTCGGGAGGTGGACCTTGGATACGATCTACAGCTGGTTCAGAACGAGGCCGCTGCGGCTTTTCGGCGGTCTGATAGTGTTCTTTAGCACTGGGCTGCTGCTGTTTCTGGTCCTGCTGGATCTGATCGTCGGCTTGTCCAACCCGTATCTGGGCGTTATCACCTACATGCTGTTGCCCGGCGTGCTGGCATTCGGGCTCCTGCTTGTGCCGGTCGATGCCTGGCTTCAGCGGCGGCGAGCGGCAAAGGGACAGCCGGCATATCCTGTCATCGATCTGTGCAATCCCAGGCAGCGGCGCATCGCGACGTTCTTTGCCGGGTCCAGCGTGATGATTCTCGTCGTCATGACAGTCGTGACCTACAAGTCCGTCGAATACATGGACACGACCACATTCTGCGGCAAGCTTTGCCACAAGGTTATGATCCCGGAGTACACGGCGTATAAGCGCTCGCCCCACGCAAGCGTCGTATGCACCCAGTGTCATATAGGGCCCGGGGCGCCGTGGTTCGTGCGGGCAAAGCTATCCGGCATTCCACAGGTCTACCACTACACGCTGGGTGACTACCCCCGACCTATCCCGACTCCGGTCAAGGCGCTCCGCCCGAGCCGTGACACCTGCGAGAACTGCCACGATCCCAAGGCGTTCTACGGCAGCACCCTTCGCACAGCCATTTCCTATCAGCAGGATCAGGCAAATACCCGCGTGGTGACCTCACAGCTGATGCATGTTGGCAGCGGCGGCGTTCCCGGCTCCGGGATTCACAGCCACATGGTCAACAACATCGAGTATCTGCCCGCGGTGGACAACCGCACCGAGATCGCCTGGCTGCGAATCAAGCGTCACGACGGCAGCACCCAGGAGTTCGTGAACCCGATGTACGACAAGAAGCTGGCCTCCATCCGCAAGAAGGAGCAAGTGCGCGTCATGGACTGCATCGACTGCCACAACCGCGCGGCTCACGACTTCGTCGGGTTCGAGAAGCTCATCGACGACGACATAACCAGACGGCAGATCGACGGCTCGCTGCCGTTCATCAAGAAGCAGGCCATGGACGCCGTGGGAGATGTGAGCAAAGCCCCGACCCAAGTCGAGCAGTCCAAGGTGCTTGCCAGGATCGACGAGATAGCCGGCTACTACCAGCGCTCATTCCCGGATGTCTACAAGACCCGCAGGACGGAAATCGACCACTCGGTCCAAGCCATTCGCACTGCGTATACGTCGTCTGCTTTCCCGCATATGAAGATCGGGCCCGACACCTATCCGAACTGGCGGACTCACGATGGATGCTTCCGCTGCCATGGCACGCTGCAGGCAGCGCGCCCGGGCGGCCGCGACGCCGACATTCCCTCGGGCTGCAATCTGTGCCATACCGAGCCGAAGACGGGAGAACCGAAGTAGCGAAACCGCATCGGGCGTGCGGAGATAGCGCGCTTCCGGTGAGTAAGTTGTCATTCTGGGCGAAGCGAAGAACCTCCGGAGTTCTTCGCTTCGCTGAACGTCATGGAGAAGCGGCGGCGCCCGATCGAGCTCTCAACGGCGTGTCGTTGACACCCGTCTGACCCAACAGTATACTTGAACTCGTGGCCTCGTAATACTCTCTGGAAGGTTGATCAAGTCTAGGATGCATTTGTGCGTAGGTACCCTCGGAATGCGGCGGCTGTTGGGTCTGCTGCTGTTGGTTGCTCTCGGCCTGCTGGCCTCATCCGCAGGTGTGTTCGCCCAGTCCAACGAGGACTGTCTGGCTTGCCACAGCGACAAGACCCTCACAAAGGGCGCCACTGGTGCGTCGCTGTATGTGCGTGACTCGGTTCTGAAGGCAACGTCCCACGGGCAACTGGGATGCACGGATTGCCACAACGGCATCGATCCCTCCAAGACGCCTCACGCGGCCAAGATCCAGCCCGTGATGTGCGTCAACTGCCACAGCGACGTTCGCTCGCAGCACAAGGCGCACAAGGACCTAGTCCCCGCGAGTGGAACTCCCGCCCAGATCAGCGCGTCTTGCAAGGACTGCCACGGCTCGCACATGAGCAAGCCGCTGAGAACGGCCTGCGTGAGGTGTCATTCGGACGTCAAGGCGGAGTTCGTCGGCAACGCCCACGGCAAGGCCCTGCTCGCCGGAGTTGACGGCGCACCGGACTGTTTCACCTGCCACAAGAACGGCATTACTCCTTCAACCAGCGGTAAGTCGGAGGCCGAACTCAAGGTCGCTCAGGAGAAGGTCTGCCTCTCCTGCCACGTCAATAACCCCAAGGTCGCGAAGCGCGTAACGCCGGATGCTCACTTCGTCGCGGACTTCGCCACCAGCGTGCACGGCAAGGCATTGGCCGCCGGCAACGGCAATGCCGCGAACTGCGTGGACTGCCACGGCAGCCACAGTATGTCCAAGGCCATTGATCCAAAGGCCAGCGTCAACAGGACGAACATTCCCGCCACCTGCGGCAAGTGCCACGGCGACATCGCACAGGAATACAACCAGAGCATTCATGGTGTGGCGGTGGCCAAGGGCAGCGACGACGCGCCCGTATGCACCACTTGCCACGGCGAGCACAACATACTGAAGCCGACCGATCCTCGATCCCCCGTCGCGCCGCGCAACATAGCGCAGCAGGTCTGCGGCACATGCCACAGCTCGGTGAAGCTGTCCGAGAAATACGGCTTCAGCAGCGATAGATTCCAGACGTTTTCAGACAGCTACCACGGGCTCGCCATACGGGGTGGATCGGTGCGTGCAGCGAACTGCGCGAGCTGTCACACCGCGCACGACATCAAGCCGTCCACCGACCCCACATCCTCCATCAGCAAGGCCAACGTTCCCAAGACGTGCGGCAAGTGCCATCCCGGAGCCAACAAGCGCTTCGCGATGGGCAAGGTTCACGTGGCCGTTACCCACAAACAGCAGCCGGTGCTATGGTGGATTGGCCTTGTATACGTGTTGCTCATCATAGGCACCATCGGCGGGATGTTCGCGCACAACTTCCTGGACCTGCTCAAGAAGTGGCGTCGCCACGTCGTGCTGCACGACCTGCACGGGCTGTACGTCCGAATGACCGTGACGGAGCGACTGCAGCACGCCCTTATGATGTCGAGCTTCATCCTGCTCGCGATCACGGGCTTCATGCTGCACTATCCCGACGCGTGGTGGGTGGCGAGTATTCGCGGAGTTGTCCCGCACTTCTTCGATCTGCGCAGCGATGTGCACAGGGCCGCGGCAGTGGTGATGGTCCTCGCCTGCCTGATCCACGTCGCCTACGTCCTATTCACTCAGCGCGGCAGGCAGTTGGTCCTGGACATGCTGCCAAGGCGGCAGGACGTGTTCGATGTCATCGGCGTGCTGAAATACGGAGTGGGCCTCGCCCCCGAGAAGCCCAAGCTCGGGCGATTCAGCTACATTGAGAAGAGCGAGTACTGGGCGTTGCTGTGGGGATCTGTAGTGATGACGGTGACCGGCACCATCATGTGGTTCGACAACACGTTCATAGGCCTCGTTACGAAGTTGGGCTGGGACATTTCGAGGACCGTCCATTTCTACGAAGCATGGCTCGCGGTGCTGGCGATTGTTGTCTGGCACCTCTACTTCGTAATCTTCAACCCCGACGTCTACCCCATGAACGCCGCGTGGATCACGGGAACCCTGCCCGAGGACGTTCTTGCCGAGGAGCATCCGTTGGAATACGAAGCGCTCAAGGACAAGATCGACGCCGCCAGGAAGCCCAAGAAGAAGTAAGCCAACGAACTCTGAAGGGGGCCTCCGGGCCCCCTCCGGTTCTACTGCTCCTCCATGCCTCTCATCAGCCGTGGGCTGCAGTGTGCCGCAAAGCGCTTCTTCCATTCCGCGGGCGTGGCGAGCGTATGCACGTCCGCATTGCCGAGACAGCCCAGCGACTGAGCGCGCATCTGGTCCGCGAAGGAGAACAGCACGTTCGGCTTGCGCTGGGATGTGGTTGCGGCCGCGAGCTGCTCCAAAGGATTGGCAAGTGCAGTCGCGGCCGCGATTCCGATTCCACGTTGGATGAACTCCCGTGGGCGCGTTGATGACATGCCCTATCCCCCCTTGCCATGATTAGACGCGAGGTCGGGCTGTCGAGTAACACTACTCGCCCGGCTTGATGTCCTCGATCGGTTCAGGCCTGTGTCCGCGCACCGGCACGGGCGTGTTCATGGGAGCGGCCCACCGGGCGGCGTTCTCGATCACCTTGAGAACCTCGGCCTGGTAGTAGACCGGGAATGTCTCGTGCCCGGGCCGGAAGTAGAACACCTTGCCACGCCCGCGATGCCAGCAGCACCCGCTTCGGAATATCTCCCCGCCGGCGAACCAGCTCACGAGCACGAGCTCATCCGGCGCCGGTATATCGAAGTGCTCGCCGTACATCTCCTCGTGAGGGATCTCGAAGGACTCGGGTAGTCCATCTGCGATCGGGTGCGCCGGGTCGATCACCCAGATGCGCTCCTTCTCGCCGATCTCCCGCCACTTCAGATCGCAGCCCGTGCCCATCAGCGCCTTGAATATCTTGGAGAAGTGACCGGAGTGCAGCACGATCAGCCCCATTCCGCCAAGCACTGCCCACTTCACGCGATCGACGATCTCGTCCTTGACTTCCGCGTGCGCAATGTGGCCCCACCAGATCAGCACGTCGGTGTTCTTCAGTGCATCTTCCGTCAGGCCGTGCTCGGGATCGTCCAGACAAGCGGTGGTCACCTGCATTCCCGGCTGCTTCTTGAGATAATCGGCAATGGCGTTATGCATGCCGTTCGGGTACACTTCCTGTGGCTTTCCCGGCTGCCTCTCGTGCCGGTACTCGCTCCAAACCTTTACTCGTATCTCTCTGCTCATTTCCTATCTCCATAACCTATGACTTGTAACTTGTAACTTGCCGCTACCTCAAGGGCATCCACACGGTCATATCTGACGTCCCGCGATTTGCCCAGGCATAGTACGGGATCAGCTTCACGGTCGCACCGCGCCTGCTCAAGTCCTTCCAGGCTCCTGCGGGCTGATACAGCGGCCCTCTGTCACAGGAATCCTCGACCACCGCGCCTTCTCCGGTCAGCGTGACCACCCCGCCCAGCAGGTCCGGCTCGAACGCCTCCTCGAACTCGCCCGCAGCCAGGTTTAGGTCGCGTATCGGCACTCCCGGATTGTCCACACTCTCCGCGCAGTAGATGATAGGTCCGCGCTGAACCGCCACCTGCCCTATGTTGCTCTGCACCCGCGGATCGCTTCCGATAAGCCTAACGGGCAACTGCATGTTGACTTCGACCTTGTCGCCGGGCTGCCAGACCGACCGCAGTTTGAGATACCCATTCTCCACGTCGGAGCCGTCCTCCGTGCCGGGGCTCCAGTTTGGCATCCGCACAAACAGCGTGAACTCCTTCGGCGCATCCAGCCCGACTGTGATCTCGACCTTCCCGTCCCACGGGTAATTCGTCTCCACGTTCAGCGTGAACGGCGTCCCGTCCGCGAGCTTCCAGCTCACTTCCGAATTGTCGAACAGATGCACCCACACGCCCTCATCGCTGGTCGAATACATATAACCTGGCAACGCCGCCAGGGTCCGCACCATATTCGTCGGGCAGCAAGTGCACCCGAACCACTCCTGCCGCTGATACTCTCGATAGCACGCCAGCGGGTTCATGTAGAAATACGATACTCCGTCCAGCGACACTCCCGAAATGACGCCATTGTAGAACGCCCGCTCCATCTCGTCAGCGTACTTAGAATCCCCCGTCAGGCCGAGCATGCGATAGCTGAACATTGCGCTGGCGATCGCTGCGCACGTCTCGGCATACGCGCGCTCGTTGGGCAGATCATACGGCCACCCGATCATCTCTCCTGCGTAATACGACCCGACCCCGCCGGTCACATACATCTTCCGCAAGGTCAGATCGTTCCACAGCCGCTCCACGGCAGCGCCGTATTCCTTGTCACCCGTCTCTGCGTAGTAGTCCACGCCGGCGCAGCACAGATACATCGCCCGCACCGCGTGACCGTCGACCCCTTGCTTGTCCTTGAACTTCCACTGGCTCAGGAAGTACTCGGCCAGGTCTAGATAGCTGCGCTTGCCTGTGGCCCGATACATCTCCACCAGAGCCATCTCGATCTCGGGGTGCCCATCAACGCCCTGATGCTTGTCGTGTCCGAAATAGCCGGCGAGATAGTCCGCATACCTGCACGCACACGCCAGCAGCTTGTCCTCGCCGGTCGCGCGATAGTGCGCAACCGCCGCCTGGAACAGATGCCCCGCGCAGTAGAGTTCGTGTTCCACCGGCAGGTTCCTGAACCGCTGGTCCGCGAGTTCGCCGGCAAAGAACGTGTTCAGGTAGCCGTCGTCTTTCTGCGCCGCCACGACGTCATCGATGACCTCGTCCAGCGTCGATTTCAGCTTGGGATCATCGTAGCTCTGGAGTGCGAGCGCGGCCCCTTCCATCCACTTGTAAAGGTCCGAATCGCGGAAGTAAGGCCCTCGCGGCTTTCCAGTCGCGCGCCCCGAGACGATCTTGAACGCTTCTATAACCCCGTGGCTATCGAGGTGCTCGAGCAGTCTGGGTATCCCGCGCTCGTGGTTCCGATCCATCCGCGCCTTCCAGAACCCGTCTTTCATCTCAACCGCGCCAATCGGCACGAACCTCAACTTCGTCTTGCTGCTGTCTATCAGTCCTGCTTTCACGTCCATCCTAACCTCCCGAAGCTCCCCCATGCCCGAGGTATTTTGGCAGGTTCCCACTTTGCTGTCAATCACAGATTCCAAACTGCGCCGTAAAGGTTTATAATTACTGAGTTGTATACCATCAGGAGGTTAGTCGATGTCCTTCTCAATCATCGAAAGTCTGCCCTCAATAAGCTGCTGCCTTGCCGCGATGCTCGTGCTTTGCTGTGCCGCTGGCGCCGCAGAGCCGCTGTTCAAGGGAACTGAATCCGTCCCCGCCGACGCAATCGTGCTCTTCGACGGTAAGGATCTCTCTCAGTTTACGATGGGCGGCCCCGACAAGGCCCCAACGTGGATCGTCGAGAACGGCTACTGCATCCCGCGCGACGCCGACATCTGCTCCAAGCAGCACTTCAAGGATTGCCAGCTACATGTGGAGTTCTGGTTGCCGAAGTTGCCCGATGACGTGAAGGGCCAGGCGCGTGCCAACAGCGGCGTGTTCTTCATGGGCTTCGTCTACGAGATCCAGGTGCTGGATTCCTACAACCTGCAATCCACAGAGTGGGACTGCGGCGCGATGTACTCGATCAAGAAGCCTGATGTGAACGCCGCAAGGCCGCCGGAGACCTGGCAGACCTACGACGCGATCTTCCACGCGCCCAAGTTCGATGAGTCCGGCAAGAAGATCGCTAACGCGCGCATCACCCTCTACTGGAACGGCGTGCTGGTCCACGACAACTTCGAGATCCCCAGCCCGACCCCGGACCACAACGCGCCCGAGCCCAAGGAAGCCGGCCCCATCCAGCTTCAGTGGCACGGCAACGACGTGCGCTTCCGCAACGTCTGGGTGCGACCGCTCTAAACGCAAATGCGAGATCGACGGTTTGCGATCCAACGATCGCAAACCGTCAATCATCAGTTAGCAGTGCCCCCTGCAGCCGCCGGATAAGGCCGTAGGAGGGGTCTCCAGACCCCGAATCCACTGGCGTCGCGCTCGCAGATCGCCGTCTGGAGACGGCTCCTACAACCGAATGCGATCTTATCCGCAGGCTGCTAGTACGGCGACGGCACCTGTTGATACACTACCGTCGCACCGTTGTAAACGGGCTGGTAGTAGCTTCCGTCACAGCTCTGATAAGTCGCTCCGTTCACGACAACCGTCGAGCAGCTAGGCGGCAGGCTGTAGACCACCGTCGGGGCCGGTGCGGCTGCGTAGCCTTCACCGCCATAGTAGCTTGGCTCCGACGTCGCCGAGCCGATCGCGGCGCCGGTCGCGGCTGCGGCGCCGAGCGCTAACCCAGCTCCACTGCCCCAACCGTAGCCCCATCCGCCGTTGTTGGAGTTGACGTTGATGTTACCGGTGTTGATGTTGTTGTTGCCGGTATGCCACGGGGGCCTGTTGCCGGGCTGACCAGGACCAAATCCAGGTCGCCCCGGCTGTCCTGGCCCGAAACCGGGTCCGCCCGGCTGCCCGGGGCCCATTCCGGGTCCGCCGGGCATGAAGCCGGGAGAGGGCCTCGTCGTTGGCATGGATGGTCGGCTGAAGCCTCCTGAGGGACTGGAGAACGAACGTCCCCCTCCGCCGCCCCGGAAGCCTCCACCTCCCCCTCTGCATCCGCCGCCTCTCGCCAGGACTGGCGCCGCAAACAGGAGCGTCAGCGCCAGCGCCGTGAACACGGCCAGTACGGCCGAAACGTGCGCTCTCAATCTCAGCGTGTCATACATTTGCTGACCTCCATTTCTACTTAGCCGGCGAGGGTTTTGTCATACCGCGCTGCAGCTTGGGCAGTTCGCGGAAGTTGATCTTCTGTGCGCCCTCAGGCGGCACAAACGTGAATGTGCCCGCTTCGAATGTCGGGTTGATGTTCCACTGGCTCAGAGTCGCTACGAACCGCGGGGTGTCCTTCTGCTTCGTGTCGATGATCGCAAGGCGCAGAGGCACCGGGGTCGAGCTGTCTTCGATCCATATCTGCCAATCCACGCCCTTCTGTCGGAACGCCAGCTGATTGGCCATTATGCCGTTCACCATGCTCGTTCCCACGAATGTCGCCGATGTGATGTTGGCGAGCAGATTCTTGCCGGTCTCCTTGCTCAGGAAGTCGGCCAACGGCAGCGAGATTCCTTTCTGGACTGCTGCCGCCACGGTCTCCTGAATGGTGGCCGGCGCTGGCATGACCGCATAGTAGTTCTTCTTGGGCGTGTAGACCGTCACGGTCTTGCCGTCGTAGTAGACCTCGGCGCCGCCGGCCGCGCTCGTCATTTTTACTGCCAGGCCGTCGGGTCGCCTTACCATCAAGTCATAGGCCAGATCAGACGTAAGTGTCTGTCCATTGTCGAGGACCACATCCTTCGCCGCGTCCACATGGACCGAGAACGTCTGCAGGCCTCTCATGTAGTCGGCCATCTGCCGCAGTAACTGCACTGCCTGGGGATCTATCTTTGGAGCGTTCGTGGTGGCTGGCGCTGCCCCCCACATCGGCATTGCTGCCGCCAGGACCAGCGCCAACACCGGAACACATCGGAGCAATTGTCTTCCAGACATATGGGATTCCTCCTCCCACACTCGGCACGCAACGCCGCGCACTGACGCCGTCACGCAACCTGTTGGGGTGGTTCACATGATGTTCTCACAATTTGCATGTACCCGCGCAGGGACCATCTGCCAACAACGGGTACGAGAAGGTGCAGGTAAGCCGCTCCTCGAACGCCACTAGTGACTACCCTCCTTGCAAAGGAGGGGGTGGGGGGCAGGAATGAAGAGCACAGTCCTTACACAGAAGCAGATCGACCGCGTATCTGCCGCATCATTGACGATACTCGAGCGCGTGGGCGTTGTCGTCCCGCACCAGGAAATGCTGCGCAGGTTCGCCGACTCAGGCGCGGCGGTCGATTTCGCGGCGCAGCGCGTGCGAATCCCGTCCGAACTCGTGATCCGATCGGTTGGGACCGCCTCAAAGCAGTTTGCCATCTACGGTCGCGACCTCACGAAGCGCGCGGAGTTCGGCGTCGGCAAACGGAACTACAACCCCACCGCAGGCGAGGCGCACTTCATAGATGAGCCCGGTGGACCGCGCCGCTACGCTACGCTCGACGATGTCCGCACCGCGACCAGATTCGCCGACGCCCTGGATTGCATCACGATCCCCGGCGCGATGTCCGACCCGTACGAGATACCAGTCGCGCACCGCTGCGTCGAGGTAATGGCTGAGATGGTCAGGAACACGACGAAGCCGATCACGTTCTGGTTCCACGATCGCGCCTCAGCGCGCTTCATCATCGACTTGCTCATCACGGTGCGCGGAAGCGAGTCCGCAGCGGCCGAGTACCCGCTCTGCTACCCGCTTCTGGAGCCCATCAGCCCGCTTAGGTTCCCATCCAACGGCATCGATCTGCTCTTCGAGACCGCGCGAGTCAACATGCCCGTCCACATCGGCCCGATGGCGCAGATGGGCCTCTCGGCGCCTTCGACGCTCGCCGCGACGATGGCCCAGGAAAACGCCGAGATCCTCGCCGGAGTCTGCATCACCCAACTCATCCGGCCCGGCATGCCAGTATGCTACGGCGGCATCTGCCACGCGTTCGACATGCGAACAACGCAGCTCATCTTCGCCGGCCCCGAGCAGGCGATATTCGGCGTCGCGATGACGCAAATGGGCAAGCACTATGGCCTGCCGGTCTATATCAACGTGGGCATGACCGATTCCAAGCGACCGGACGCGCAGGCGGGACTCGAATCCGGCGCCACTCTGATGCTCGGAGCCGCCGCTGGCGCGGACATATTCGGGCACATGGGGATAAGCGGGGTCGATCAGGCATCATCGTTGGACATGCTGGTCTTCCACAACGAGGTGATCTCGTATGTGGAAAGCGCGATGCGCGAGATCGACTTCAGCGATGAGGCCCTCGGCCTTGATGAGATCGAGTCCGCAGGTCCGGGAGGCACCTTCATAGATCGCGACTTCACCGCCGCCCACTTCCGCCGCGAGCTCTGGTTCCCAACCCTCCTCGACCGCCGCTACTACCAGCAATGGCTCGACGATGGCGCCCAGGCGATGGAAGACCGCGTCCGTGCCCGCAAGGCCGAAATCCTCGCCACCCACCAGCCCGAGCCGATCTCAGACGACCTTGACCGCGCGCTGAGCGAAATCTGCGCGGCTGCTGCGCGCTGCACCAAGTAGCTCTAGCCGCATTATTCACGAGGTTTGTGAATGATGCCCCTCAGACACCGGACCAGGCGGAAGATGCATGATCCGGGCTTGCCGCCGCCGGGCGAAGTGGTGTAGGAGGGGTCTCCAGACCCCGAATCCACGGCGTAACGCTCGCGGATCGCCGTCTGGAGACGCCTCCTACGCTCTGCGCCGAGTCTATCCGCAGGCTGCTGGGACAGCTTGGGACGGGCGGCTGGCGTCGCGGTACAGCAGACAGCCGCGGGCATCATATCCCACGGCTGTACTCAGCGCGACCGCCGTCCATGGCTGATAGCTGATAGCTGACGGCTGAGAGCTACCTCGTAATCGTATGCACCGTCTCCGCCGCTCCGACCGCATCGGCGCTTCCCGCAGGTCTGTAGGATTTGCCCGGCTCCGGCTTTGTGCCGAGAGCGCCGAGCGGAGCCCGCGTACCCGCCGTCTGGAAATATGCGACTGCCGGATACCTTACGCCCGGGACGCTGATCGTGATCCGATACCACGTGCCGGGAGAGAAATCGCTCTCCGGCTGGAACCACCAGCTTCCACCCGCGGGGTCCGAGTTCGCCGCGCTGAGTGTCGTATGGATGCCGCCCCAGTTATCCGGGCTCTCCTCCTTCTCGACCGTCACCGTGAAGTTGGCGGGCGGAGGGAAGTGAGGATCCGGCCAGAACACATGAATCCAGGAGTCCGCGCGGGAAGTCGCTATGCCCGTTTCGTTGTTGTGAGGCTCGGTCGCGACGCCGTAGAGATCGCCATACCAGGGCGAGTCTACGCTATGCGTCACCGCCCCTCCGCCGCCGCATCCGGCAAGCGCGAAAAGCACATACAGGAGTGGAATGAATGCTGCAAATCTCACGTGTTTCGGGATTTGAACGAAGTGGAAATCCCGAAACGCGCCTGGCTGAATCAGGCCTTTCATCTTACTCACCTCCACTTACCTTCCGAGCACCCTCATATCTCCCACGCGGCGCGTGACTCTCTGTTTGTCGAAGTACTCGAGCAGCGGCACGACGTACTTCCTGCTGGAGCCTATCAAATCGCGAAACTCCGCCACGGTCATCTGTCCACGCTCCTGCAGAAGAGCCCTCAACTGGCTCTCCGCCTGCGCAAGCGCATCCTTGTGAAACAGCATATCGACTGCGATCTTCACCAACTCGCCCCGCTCGATCAGAAGCGCGACAATATCTCTAGACGCAGGCCCGAAGCTCTTCTCTACCTCTCCGGGCAGCGGCGGATTTACTCCGCCATCTTTGTATGCTTGCTCTATAGACTCGACAAGCTGACGTTCCTTCTCGCCAAGAGCCGGCACTCGCCCCGGCAGGTTCACCGTTGCCTCTGAGACCTCCACCTCGCCTGCCGCCGCCATCACGGTCAGCAGCGCCTGGAAGTCCTTTGCGTCCATCGCCGCTCCGGTGCTTCGGGTGTGCCGGGATTTGAGCGAAACGGAAATCCCGAAACATCGAAGCCGAAGCTCCTCTTTGGGCATGCTGCTCTTCATCGGGTTTGCTTCGAAGTAGGCAGCCAGCGCGTTCTTCGCCGCCTCCGTTAGTCTGCGCACAGCGACCTGGCTCATGAACCGGCTGCCAACTCTGACAACGCGCCCATCCCGCGCCAACTCCTCGAGTGCGGCCTTCGCGTCATCGACCGACACCGACGCCGCCCGCGCGAGTTCGTCGATGGCTAGACCTGCCTCGCACATAGCGAGTGCGTCCTCGACTATATCCACGGGATCGCCCGCCAGCTTCTTTTCGAGTCGTTCGACCACGTTCTCGCTCGCTCTATGCTTCGGCGCAGCCGGATCGAGCACGACACCGCCCCCGAGCAGCCGCATCGGCGAGTAGAACCGCAGCACGAACCTGTCGCCCCTCGCCGAGACCACGGGGCTCTCGAGCCTCATCTGCACAAATCCCTGCGTCCCCGGCTCCAGAATAGGGGACAGACCCCTATTTGGCAGAACTGCCACACGCGCTATCACCTCGGCTGTCCCTATATGCAGTCGCACCCGCGTCCGGGACGTAAGTGGCCTCGGCGCATCCTCGAGCACCCTGACGAACGCGTCAATCGCGTCCGACGCCTGCAGATAACCGGGCGGCAGCAGCACGTCCCCGCGTTCCAGTTCGGCCACCTCGATGCCGGCCAGGTTCACCGCCACCCGGCTGCCTGCCTCCGCAAACTCCTGCTTCTTGCCGTGGACCTGAATCCCTCGAACGCGGCTTTCCAGGCCCTTCGGCAGGATTCGCACCGCGTCGCCGACCTTCATCGTGCCGGACACCAGCGTGCCGGTCACTACGGTCCCGAATCCGGTCATCGTGAAGACTCTGTCTACGGGCAGCCGGAACGGCCCGGAGACCGGCCTTGCTTCGGCTCTGTCGGCCATCCGGTCGATCTCTGCAATCAGCGTCTGGATGCCTTCGCCCGTCACTCCGGAGACCCGCACGATCGGCGCGTCCTTGAGGAACGTATCGTCGAGATAATCTCGCAGGTCGTCCTCGACCACGTCCAGCCAGTCGGCTTCGACTGCGTCACATTTCGTGAGCGCAACAAGCCCCTGCTTGCTTTCAAGCATCTCCAGAATATCGATGTGCTCCCGAGTCTGAGGCATGACGCCTTCGTCGGCGGCAACCACGAGCATCGCGATATCGACCCCGCTTGCGCCGGCAAGCATGTTCTTGAGGAACCGCTCGTGGCCAGGCACGTCAACGATACCGACCGTCCGCCCGCTGGGCAGCGCCAGCGAAGCGAACCCGAGATCGATCGTCAGACCGCGCTCCTGCTCTTCCTTGAGGCGGTCCGTATTGATGCCGGTCATGGCCTGGATCAGGGTTGTCTTGCCGTGATCTACGTGGCCTGCCGTTCCTACTATCAAGTGTTTTGCTTTCGCTTCGGGAGTCATCTCACGCCTCCGTGATATCTACACTAGACGTTGTGTGAAACGTATGATTGCTCATACAGCAAAGAAGCTGTCAGCCGTCAGCTATCGGCGTGCACAGGCCGGCTGCTGACGCCTGGAAGGTGATAGCTTATATAATACTTTCGCACTACAGCGCTTAGTCCCTGGGGTACATTCAAAAATACGGCCTAAAGCTAATTGTAGAGAGGCGAGCGTGGGGGTATCCTATGTATAGCCGGCGAGTGGACAGTATGGCCGCAAGGACTGAGGCGGAGTACCTGAGGCCATAAGACCATTCCGGGAGAGATTTCCCAAAACTGCCTGCCCGCAGAATCTAACCCGGACCGGACGAGTCCAATCGCGAATTGTGACCTGCCAGCACGCCGCAGTAATACGGGCAAGCCCGGCGCCGGCTAGCATTTTCCTCTCCTTCCTTTCAGTGTGCGAGGGCCCTGGTGAGAATCAGGGCCCTCGGCGCGTACGGGCAGAGAATGGAACATCCGGTCAACACCGTACAATCCGTGTTCTGTCTCCCTTCCCTTGACGCTCAGCGCTGCCGCAGACTATACTAGCCACGATGGACCACGCTCAATTCACCGAGATTGCGAAATACTACGACGACCTGATGGCCGGTGTGCCTTACCGGCTTTGGGTCGAGTATCTGACGGACCTGCTCGAGCGCGTCGATTTCAAGCCGCGCACGATCCTCGATGCGGCGTGCGGCACAGGTAACGTCAGCGAGATTCTGTCCGACCGCGGCTACGAGGTCGTGGGCGTGGACATCGCGCCCGGCATGATCGAGGCAGCCAGGGCCAAGCACAGCCGCGTCGAGTATCTTGTCTCGGACATGGCGGAGCTCGATCTCGGCCGCAAGTTCGATCTCGCGATCAGCCTGTTCGATAGCCTGAACTACATCACCGACCCCGGTCACCTCGCCCGCGCGATCGAGCGGGTGGGGGAGCACGTGGTCCAGGGCGGCTACTTCATATTCGACGTGAACACGATCTACGCGCTCTCGCACCATTTCTTCGACCAGGCGAACCTCGCATCGGACCACTACCCGCACTACGTGTGGTCCAGCAGTTACGACCACGCTACCCGGATCTGCACGGTCAACATGACGTTCGAGGTGCTCGAAGACGGCCAGTCCCGGCAGTTCAAGGAAACCCACCTCCAGCGCGGTCACTCGCTCGAGGAACTTGCCCAGTGGCTCGTTGACGCCGGATTCGAGGTCGTTGACGTATTCCATGCATACCGCTTCCGCAAACCCACGCGCCGCACCGACCGCGTGTTCTACGTGGCGAGGAAGCAGGGAAGCGGGGAAGCCGTTAGCTGTTAGCTAACGGCCAACAGCTAAGGAACACCTATGGACAGAAGCGTCAAGAGAGGACTAGCCGTAATGGCGATCGCTGTCGCGGCAATCGCCGTAATTCTGCTCGCGGGGCCGAAGCAGAAGAAGATCGTCAAGCACCCGCCGAACGATGATCCCTGGCTGCTCGTTTCTTACGACCCCGACACCAAATACGGCACGTATCTCGGCAACGGCTTCATCTCCACGCGCATCATGGGCGACGGCGTCGGCAGCCAGGACGGCAAGCCCCTGCCGTGCTTCATGGCGGGGCTATACGACAACGAAAAGCTGGTCCCGATCCCGACCTGGAGCGACCTTCGCTTCTACGATGGCGAGAAGCAGTTCAAGATCGACAAATCCGCTCCCTACAAGCAGGTCCTCAACATGAAGACCGGCATCCTCACCACCCACGCCACCTGGCGCGCCGGCGACAAGACCCTCAAGGGCAAGATCGAGGTGATCGTGTCGCGGGCGCGGCCGAACGTTGGGCTCGTTCGCGCGGTACTGACTCCCGGTTTTACGGGTGACATTACCGTCACATTCCTGGGGCACACCCCGCAGGGCAGCGAATCGTCGGCGAAGGACGGCGTCATTGACGGCTTTATCTACAAGATCAAGTCCGCCGGGCTTTATGTCGGCTTCAGCCGCGCTACATGGATGGAGAACGGGTTCTCACCCGGCTCCCATAGTCTCGGCCCAATGATGAGCAGTCCCGTGAATGTGAGGAATGGTGTGTCTGCCGTAATGGAGACCTTCACCGCGCTGCACGTCGGCAAGGACGCCGGACGGGTGGGCAGAGCTGCGGGTGACGAAGTGAAGTCGGTTTCCGGTTGGGACGCCAGCGATCCGCAACAAGCGCACAGGGAGATCATCTTCGCCCACAAAGCCGCCTGGGCGAAGCTCTGGCAGCGCGACATCATCATTGACGGGCCCCGCAAAGACCAGCAGGCCATTCACTCGTGCATGTTCTACCTCCTGCAGAGCGTCCGCGAGGGCAGCCAGTGGAGCATCCCTCCGATGGGACTCTCCGCCGACTCATTCTCCGGCCACGTCTTCTGGGACGCCGACACCTGGATGTTCCCCGCGCTGATCCTGCAGCACCCCGAGCTTGCACGCAGCATCGTAGACTACCGCTACAACACGCTCCACGGCGCGATTGCCAACGCGAAAGCCAGCGGCTACAAAGGTGCCCAATACGCCTGGGAGAGCGGCTATACCGGCAAAGAAGACGTCCCGGTGGTCGAATACCGCAGCGAGCGCCACATCAACGGCGACGTCGCCCTCGCGCAGTGGCAATACTACCTCGCCACCGGCGACCTCAACTGGCTCCGCACCCGCGGCTACCCCGTCATCAAGGCCACTGCCGACTACTGGCTCAGCCGCGTCGTCTACGTGCCTGAGAAGGACCGCTGCGAGATCAAGCGCGTCGTCCCACCGGACGAAAGCGCCGGGATCATCGATAACAGCGTCTATACAAACGCGATCGCGCGAATGAACCTCGAGATCGCGTCCAGAGCGGCGGAACTCATCGGTCTGCCGATCAACCCGAGATGGCAGTTTGTTGCCGGCCGGATGTACATACCGTTCGACGAGAAGTCCAAGCGCTTCATCGAGTTCGACGGCTATAGGGGCATTCCCATCAAGCAAGCCGATCCTGAGCTGCTCGCGTACCCGCTGCAGATTCCGATGCCCGCTTTCGACACCGCGCGGGTCTACCGCAACACCCTCGACTACTACGCGCCCAAGGTGATGCCGAAAGGCCCGGCCATGACCCACTCCGCGCACGCCGTCATCCGCGCGCGGCTCGGCGACTGTGACGCGGCCTACAAGGACTTCGTCCGCAGCTACAAGCCATACCTGCGCGGTGGGCTCAACTACTTCAACGAGACCCCGTCCGAGTTCCGAGACAACTACTGCTTCCTCACCGGCTGCGCCGGCCCGATCCAGGCGACCCTGTTCGGCTTCGCCGGCGCGCGCATGGACTACTTCCCGGCCGACCCATCCAAGGCCGATCTCACATACAAGCCCTGCCTGCCCGGGCAATGGAAGAGCCTCAAGATCACCGGCGTCCAATGGCGCGGCAAGGCGTTCGATCTGACTGTAACGCAGGGCAACAAGGCAACGATCACGAAGCAGTAGCACTGAATAGAACACGGACGAACACGGATGAGTCGGATGAACACTGAAGGAATCTCATCCGTGCGGATCCGTGCAATCCGTGTCATCCGTGTTCTATTACCATCGTTAGGGGGGGGCCATGCCAGTAGTAACGGGCGCGATGAACGCCGAGAACCGACCCGAATGGAGCGGGGTCACCAGCGCGGGCATCTTCTGGGTGTCCGCCGAGGGCGGCCGTTTCGACAACCACTACCACGACTGCCACGAGTATTGGCTGATCTTCAGGGGCAAGGCCAAGGTCAAGTCCGAGGGCGTCGAGTACCTCGTGAAACCCGGCGACATCGTCTGCACCAAGGCTGGCGATGACCACGACGTCGTGGAAGTCTACGAAGAGCTCCAGGCGTTCTGGTTCGAGGACGCGACCCCGCCCGGCGGTCGCGTCGGCCACCTTCATCGCACCGAAGAAGACGCCAAGGGCCACGACGTGCCACTGCGCGAATGCCCGAAGGAGCTGCAATAATGCTCAAATACATCCACATCGGCGTCGGCGGATTCGGCCAGCACTGGTGCACCGCCGTTCTCCCACGCCTCAAGGAACTCGGGCTCGCCGAGGCCGTCGCCGCGGTCGACATCAATCCCGAGGCCCTCGCGCTCGCCAAGGACCAGCTCGGACTCGACGAATCCAGGCTCTACACCTCCCCCGAGCAGGCCTTCGCGGAGAACAAAGCCGATTTCGTCAACATCGTCGTCCCGCCTGCCTTCCACGAGCAGATGGTGGACCTGGCCGTCGCGCACGGCTGCCACATCCTCTCCGAGAAGCCCATCGCCGACACCATGGCCGGCTGCTGTCGGATCTATCGCAAGGTCAAGGCCGCCAATCTCAAGATGGCGGTCACGATGAGCCACCGCTTCGACCAGGACAAGCAGACGCTCGAAGCTGAGATAAAGAGCGGCAGATATGGCCGCCTCAACTACGTCGTCCATCGCTTCACCCACGCCTGCCGCAAGTTCGCAAGCTGGGGCAAGTTCCGCCACGAGATCCCCGACCCGCTGCTCATCGAGGGCACCGTCCACCACTTCGACATCCACCGCGCGCTGACCGGCTCGAATGCGAAAACCGTCTACGCGCTCACCTGGAACCCACCCTGGGGCGAATACGCGGGCGACTCCACCGGCATGATCATCATCGACATGGAGAACGGCGTGCGGGTGCTCTACGAGGGCGCCAAGGCCAACGCCACGACCCTCAACGGCTGGCTCCACGACTATCTGCGCGCGGAGTGCGAGGAAGCGACCCTAGAACTCGATGCCCGCAAGCTCAAGTCGATGGTGGACAAATGGGAGGGCCGCGAGACGGTCGATATCCCGCTGCTCGAGCAGCCCGCGTGGCTGAATGCCTGGCTTGCGGAGTTGTTCTGCAACTGGCTCAACGGCGGCCCCGAGCCCGCGAACAGCATCGACGACAACATCCACTGCGCCGCCCTTCTCTTCGCGGCAATCGAGTCCGCCCACACAGGCAAGCCTGTCGACGTGCCTGCATTCCGGGCCGAGAACCTGGCCGCGGTCTGATCCATCACGCGAATGCGACGCGCTCGGGAGGGATCTGTGATCCCTCCCTTTCTCGAGTTTCTGCCTTTCGGCGTTTTCGCGATCTCCCCCTTCCTCCGCACTTCCGCGATGCACATCCCTTCCCCGCCTTTCTGGGTAGACTTCGGCAGGCGACCCCCATTGGAGAGGCGTCCGGTGAAAGACAAGCTGTCCCACGACCAGATAAAGAGCCTCATCAGATACGGCGTGCTGCTGGCGGCGCTGACTTACGCGTTCTTCGTGCTCATCGAGGCTGTGATTGGTATCCTCATCCTCTTCAGTCTTGTAGCGCTGATCGTGATCGTGTTGAACCCGGCCGTCGGATGGCTCGAACGACACCACATACCACGGCCGCTCTCCGCAACCGTGATGGCGTTCCTCGTTCTGGGTCTGGTCGGACTGCTCGTGTGGCTTGCCGTGCCGCCTGCCGCCAAGGAGTTGCGGGCGCTGGCCGAGCAACTCCCCTATCTCATAGACCGCGCCCAGAGCTGGCTCGTGGCCCAATTCTCTGGCGGCAAGACTCAGCCAATCGCTGCCATCAAGCCCTCGCGTGCGACAGAGATGATCTCACAGCACGCCTGGCCCATACTCTCCCGCATCGGCACATATACGATAAGCGCGGTCGAACTTGTGGTCAGCGTGTTCGTTGTCTTCATAAGCGTGATCTACACGCTCTCCACGCCTCGTCCCGTTGCAGAGGGGTTCCTTCGCACGCTCAGACCCGACCAGCGCGAGCGGGCCACCGACCTGGTACAGAAGATCGCCGATCAGGAGCGCCGCTGGGCATATTCGGTTGCCGCGAGTATGCTGGCCGTGTTTGTGCTGGTCTACGTGCTCCTTGGCCCTATACTGCACCTTGATTTCGCATTCCTGTTCGCGGTCATCGCTGCCCTGCTCGAGTTCATACCCGCGCTCGGCCCCATCCTCGGCGCTGCGCTGCCCACCCTGATCGCTCTTGGCGACCAACCGGCCAAGGCCATCTGGGTCATCGTGGGCTTTATCGTCATACAGCAGATCGAGAACCACCTGATCATCCCCCTGATACTCGGCAGAGGCGTCAGGCTGCACCCCGTCAGCGTGGTCTTTGCGGTGCTGATAATGGCCGTTCTTTTCGGGCTTGTCGGCATTTTCCTGGCGGTCCCGGTGCTGGCCGCGGTAAAGGTCCTTCTTCAGGAGCTATACTACCAGCCGCGTGAGACCACCGACGAAGGCATCTGCCAGAACGTGGAGCAGATAGTCTCCGGCGAGGTAGGGGAAGAGGACGACGAGGCCCCCGAGCCCTAGCTCCCCCGCGCTCTCGCGTGAAACCGGTATCGAGGCCGCACAAGGGCGACAAAGGCCCCACTGTGCTTCGACCCTCGGGACCCTGCGGGTGCTGTCGTCCGAGGGATACGACCTTCATTTCTCGGGTCTACTCAGCGTTAGCGGAGTTCTCTCTCGCAAGACTGGACACACACGCTTTCGCGATCTCCCTTCCCGCTTACCGCTGAGTATACTATAATGTCCTCGTATGACCGCAACGCCAAAGCGCCGTATAAGCAGGGTTCCGCGGGAACTCCCGATATTTTACTTTCTGGTCGCGCTGTGCGCGGTGCTCGCGCTCGTCACACGCCACAACTTCCTCAACGCCGGCAATCTGCGCACCATGGGCACCGACGCCGCCGCGATCGGCATCATTTCGGTCGGGATGACCGCGGTGATCATCACCGGCGGCATCGACCTCTCCGTAGCTGCGATCCTGGCGCTGTCCGCGCTCGTCGGAGGAGGATTCATCTCCCAGGGCAACACATTCGTGGGCTGCCTTGTCACGCTCGCGACGGGCATCGGCTGCGGCGCCTTGAACGGCGGACTAATCACCATCGCTCGAATGCCGCCGATCATCGCGACCCTCGGCACACTCTACGTCCTGCAGTCCGCCGCAACGCTCTACAGCGGAGGGCAGGTCGTCTATGCCAACGGCCACCTCTCTCTGCTGGGCAACGGCTTCGTGCCGCTCGTGATAACTCTGGTCGTCTTCGCGGTTGGCGGCGCCGTGATGCGGCTGACGCGGATGGGTCGCTACGTCTACGCCATAGGCGGCAACGAGGAATCCGCGCGCCTCGCCGGCATCAGTCCAACAAGGGTGAAGATGATTGTCTACGTGGCCAGCGGAGCGCTGGCCGCCCTGGCCGCCCTCGTGACCTTGGGCGTCAACAACACCTTCCAGGCCAACGACGTCGTGGGCTACGAACTCGCGGCGATAGCGGCCGTGGTGATCGGCGGCACGAGCATAATGGGCGGCGAAGGCTCGATTCTCGGCACGATGATCGGAGTGGGCATCAGCACGGTGCTCCGAAACGGCGCGATCCTGGTTGGCCTGGACGCGAGGTGGACGCAGGCCGTCATCGGCGCGGCCATTCTCGTGGCCGTGATCACGGACAAGGTGAGGCGGAGATGAGAGGGATCATCCGAGTCAAGGAACTGCCGGTCCTGACGCTCTGCGTGGGGCTGTTCATATTCTTCGCGCTGCGCGCGCCTAACTTCACAGACCCGTTTGGCATTCTCGACGACATAAGGCAATACGCCGCATACGCGATCCTTGCCGTCGGATTGACGCTGATCATCGGCAGCGGCGGCATCGACATATCCGTGGGCTCCGTGCTCGGGTTCTCCACGATCTTGATGGGCGTGATCTTGTCGAAGTCCGCCGCGAGCCTCCCGCTGGCGTGCCTGGCGGCGGTTGCCGGCGGCACAGCATGGGGCGCGTTCAACGGCCTCGCCGTGGCGCGTCTGCGCCTCCAGCCGGTGGTCGTGACCCTAAGCACCATGGCCGCCGCCCGCGGAATCGCCTATGTCATGGCTGGGCAGGGGATATCCTCGATCAAACTGCCCCCCAGGGCCGATTGGCTCGCGGGCGTCTGCTACGCATCGCCTGCGCCGGTCGTGCTCGCGATGTTGGTCGCGGTTGCGGGGTGGTTAGCGCTCTCGTCGACGCCATTCGGTCGGCGAATACTCGCAATCGGCAGCAACGAGGAGGCGGCCCGGCTCTCCGGCATCGATGTCGGCCGCATGAAGTTCCTTGTGTATGCGATCACCGGCGTACTGGCCGGAGTGGCTGGGGTGATGACCGCTGGAATGATGAGCACGGCGCAGACGGACGCCGGTCTCGGCTACGAATTCGAGGCCATAACGGCTGTGCTGATCGGAGGAACCAGCATAGTCGGAGGCGAAGCTACGGTACTGGGCAGCGTTCTTGGAGTATTGGCCGCCGCACTGCTGAATCGCGGCTTTGGCCTGATGGGTATCAGCGACTTGTGGCGGATGATGTTTCTGGGCGTGACCCTCATTGCCTCCGTTCTGCTGGACAGACTCAGAAAGTACGTTGCGCTCAGATCGATCAAAGCGCAGCGCGCGTAGCTGCCTGATTACGGGGGCCACCTTTGCGATCAGGGGGATTCGTATGAGCAAAAGAATTGTTGCTGCGTGCGCCATATTGCTGGCGCTGACCATTACCTTCGGTGGCTGCGGCAAGCCCAAGGAGCAGGCCGCCAACACTAAGGGCAAGCGAACCATCGTGTTCGTGTTCAAGCTCGTGGGCATACCGTACAGCAACGCATGCCAGAAGGGGGCCGACCAGGCGGCGAAGGAGCTTGGCGTCAACGTCGAGTTCCTCGGGCCGGCAAAGGGTGGCGACGTCGCGGGGCAGGTCAGAATGATCGAGAACCAGATCTCGCGTGGCGTCGACGCGATCGTGATCTCGCCTAACGATCCGAACTCGGTGAAGCCTGTGATCGAGAAGGCTGCGCGACGCGGCATCAAGGTCTTCACGTGGGACTCAGACGCGCCCGACACCAAGCGCATATTCTACGTCGCGGCGGCGGACGACGTCGGCATCGGCGAGGACATCATGGACCGCCTCGCTAAGGACGTCGGGGGCAAGGGCAAGATCGGCATTATGTCCGGCAGCCAGGGTGCTCTCAACCTCAACCAGCACGTCGACGGCGTGCTCAAAGCCCTCAAGAAATACCCGAACATCGAGCTCGCCAAGCCGATCCTCAACAACAACGACCAGCCGCAGTTGGCTCAGTCCGGGATGGCAGGGCTATTGCAGAGATATCCCGATCTCGCCGGCATAGCCTGCGTAAGCTCCCCGGGACCTCCCGGCGCAGCAAGGGCCGCGATAGCTGCGGGCAAAGCGGGCAAGGTCAAGATATGGGGCCTTAGCCTCCCGAGCGAGAACAGGCAGTATCTCAAGGACGGCACGGTCAACGGCCTCATCCTCTGGGACCCCGCCAAGCTCACATTCCTCACCGCGAAGCTCGTCAACGACTATCTCGACGGCAGGAAACCTGCTGACGGCATGGAAGTCAAGGGAATCGGCAAGCTGAAGGTCTCCAAGGATGGCATCATCATAATGCCGGGTGTCGTCATCACCAAAGAGAACGTGGATCAGTTCGACTTCTGACATACGCTGGAGGGGCTGGAGTTCTAGCTCCAACCCCTCCAACAAAAACTGCCTCCTATGGACGTTAGCGGGTTTGCTCTTCGTGGTGCACCGGGCTCCTACCAAGTAGGGCTCCCGCAAGCGTAGCCCCAAGCATGATGATGAACCCAATGAAGAACCACCATCCGAAGCCTCTGGAGAGCGCTGCCGCGCTCGTGCCCGCCGGCGCGTTGGAGGCCAACGCACTGCCGAAATTGCCCAACGTGATCGCGTGCAGAATCAGCACGATTCCCCACACAATCACGCCGTGCACAATCGCCGGCAAGAAATCGGCCTTGGCTGTTCGGGCTGTTAATATAGCCCCCAGGAACAGGCCTATCGATGTGAAAGCAACTGCCCAGAAGCTGAGGCCGTAGGCCCCTAGTCCAAGCGCGATGCCAAGGCTCATAAACAGCAGGGTGAATGCTAACGCGACGATCACGCCTGCGATTACCGGTCCCCATTGCACTCTTGTCGCCGGCACCACCATATCGGTGACGGCTGTCACTGTCGGCTCATAGTAACGAGGATAAGCCATTCCGCCCTCAAGCGAACCACCTTTGCGGCCTTCCTCCGGCTCCTCTCGTTCTGCCATCCTGACTCCCTCCTTATCGCTCAGAAGGCGCCTGTAAGAGCGTACTTATTCCATTAGCCTACATTGGTTACTTTCCCGCGCCTGCGCGCATACAAACAATAGACACATGGTGTGCATGCATGCCCCGTTTGATCTGCCAAGTGATTCACGCTTAGCTTGTCATGCTGATCCTGAATCAAGTTCAGGGTGACGATGCAGATCGCTGAGCGTGAACTACTTAGCGCTGCTCGGTTTCTGCTTCCGGTGGCGCCGCGCCCGCAAGAGCTCCCAGGATTGCGGCCGCCAGGAGGCAGGTGTAGGTTCCGAAGAACCACCATCCTACCGCCCGTACCGCCGTCGTCGTTGCCATCACGGCGTTTGCGGGTGTGGTTCCAGCCATGCCCACGGCCGACAGCACCGTGCCCCGCACCGCGCCGCCGAACGTCAGCACGTCCGTGAACATGAACAACGCCCACACTATCGCGCCGTGCAGCACGGCTCGGCCAACTCCGACCCTCGCCGTTCTGGCCGCGATTATGCCGCCGATAAACGCGCCCACGCACGCGAACCCCGCCGCCCAGAACATCAGTCCTGCCGGCCTCAATCCGATAGCCATGCCGAGCGCGAACAGCAGGAGTGCCGTTGCAACGGCAATCGCATATCCTGCAAAAACCGGTCCCCACTGGACCCGGCTTATCCTGGTCACGACGTCCGTGGCGTGCTCGCGAGCATACTGCGCGGGCATATGATACTCAGCCGATCCGCCCTTGCGTCCCTCCTCCTCGGGTTCTCTTTCTGCCATCAGACTCACTCCTTCCAAGGTTGACGATACCACGTCTCCGACGCCGCGACATCACAGCGTCACATGTACTGCTTTCCCAACCTGATCCGCGTCCAAACGGCCGACACAATCCGTGCAGCGAAACCAGCATTACTGCGAGTGATCTGGGCCCTACGGGTCGCCGAAAATCGTAATATGGGGAGCAGGCGAGATATCCCGGACGTGCTTCAGCCGGCGCGTAGCCTGCTATCCGCGGAGGAGTGATATGCGCAAGAGAGTCCTTGTAGTTGACCCCAGTCTTTACTCCCGAATGACTCTGCGCGATATGTTGAGCTGCATAGGCTACTCAGTCGCCGAGGCATCGACTGGCGCCCAAGCCATCGAAGCCTGCAGGAAGCTGCAGCCGAATATCGTGATGGTCGATGCGAACGCCAAAGATATGGACGGCGCAAAGGCCATCGAGTGGATGCGCAGAGACGATCCGTCTGTAGTTGCACTGATATGTGCTTCCAGCGGCCAAAGGAACGTGATATCACAGGCATTCAGCGCAGGCGCCGTGGGCTTCTGTCCGAAGCCCTACAGAGAGAAGAACGTCAAGGCCGCATTGCGCAGCATCGAACGCCAACCAGTCTTTTGCTGATCTATCCCGTACCGCGTTCGATCCCTTCACCGTGCTGCCGCGGGCTGTCCTCCCCCGCGGCAGTTTCCTGTTCGAGCAGAGTCCCCCTCGCCACTGGCCATCTGCCGTCTCCGGCGCCGCAGCCAACCCGAACGACGAAAATCAGCCGCCAACCCCGAGGGCTGACGGCTGATAGCTGATAGCTGATAGCTCTCTCTTTTCTAGTGGTAATACCGATTCTGCGAGTCGCCGGGCAGCGACTCCAAATCCAGCTGCCGCAGCGTCGCGATGCCGCTGCTGCTCAGCAGAAACCCACGCTCCATCGAAGCCGACTCCGGGTCGATCTGCAGCTTTGTGCGGAACACAATGTCCTCGACCGCCAGCGTCAGTATCTGCCTGAGCTGATAACTGTCCAGCGCGGCAATCGCTTCCCGGGCGTCGTCGGCCATGTCACCGGCCGGGTCCATCTCCAGCGACCGCGTGAAGGCGTTCATCGCTTGCGCGATATCGCCCTTCTGCTGTAACAGCACCGCCTTCTTGAAATGGTGGGCGGGATCGCCCGGCGCCAATCGGATCAGCTCGTTTGTCACCTGCAGCGACTCGTTGATCTTGCCCTGCTGCAGATACGCGATTCCGAGCACGTCCCTGGCAAACAGATTGCGCGGGAACCTCGCGAGCATTCCCCGGCTGATGTTGATCGCTTCGTCGTATCTCCCGACCTCTATCAGCGCCTGCAGAAGCTGCTCGTGGGTGCTGGAGTCGCGCGGATCGAGCGCGACGACGTTCTTCATCGCTTCGATCGCGGGACCGATCTTGTTCTGAGCGCGGTAGAGGCTGGCGAGCTGACGACTGCATCTAGGCTCGGCTGGGCAAACAAGCATGGCCTCTTTGACCTGCGCGATGGCTTCGTCATAGAGCCCACGCTCCGCCAGCGAGTTCACGCGCCGCATCAGGCTCGATAGCCTCACGCTGCCCTTGCCTTTTCCGTGTTCAGCTGCTCCGTTCGTCTCGTTCATGCTGTTGATGAATGCTGGGCTGCCCCAGAATTCCGACCTTCCAACTTCCTAACATTCTAACCCATGCTGATCGGCTTGCCCGTGCGCGCCGACTCGTATATCCCCAGTATGACTTCGACCGCCTTCCGAGCTTCCTCGCCCGGAATCATCGGCTCGTGGTCGTGCATTATGGAGTGGCACAGATCATTGATCTGTATGCCGTGTCCGCCGCTCGAGATTGCCTTGGGGTCGCTGGCGGCGGATCCGATCACCACCGTCTCGTCCGGCTCGCCGCCGCTCTCATCGCCCGGCACTTCCCACTTCGTGATCTTCTCGCCCTCGACGACGATCGTCCCCACGTCGCCGTGAAGCTCCAGTCGGTGATCCATCTTGACGACGGAAGTTGTTCCCTGAAGTACCCCGAACGCCCCGCTGGCAAACTCCATCACCGCGCAGCACGTATCCTCGACCTCGATGTCGCGCACGAGGTGATCGGCCTTGGCGTAGATCGTCTTGACCGGCCCCATGATCCACCGCTGAATGTCGATCATGTGCACGCCCTGGTTCATCAGTGCGCCGCCGCCGTCAAGCTCCCAGGTCCCACGCCAGTCGCCGCTGTCGTAGTATTCCTGCGAACGGAAATACTTCAGATATGCGTCTCCGAGGACCATCTTGCCGAGCTTGCCCTCAGCGACCACTTTCTTGACCTTATGCCACATCGGTGACGTGCGCCGCTGGAATATGACTCCGAGTTTGACATTCGCCTCACGGCACGCCGCTATCATCGCATCGATCTTATCGAGCTTGATCTCGACCGGCTTTTCGCACATCACATGCTTGCCGGCTTTTGCCGCGTCTATGGTTACCTGTCCATGCAGCCCGCTGGGGACGCATACGCAGATCGCGTCCACCCCGCCTTCCGCGAGCATCTTCTTGTAGTCCGTGTAGACGGCAGGTCCGCCGAAATCGCCCGACAGCTTAGCCGCTCTCTCTTCTATGACGTCACATACCGCAACGAGTTCCGCTTCTGGGGTGCTGTCGATACCGCGCGCGTGGTGGGGTGCGATGACCCCGCATCCTACGATGCCGAATCTGATCTTATCCACTTATCCGGGATCCTTCCCTCCAGCCGCTCATGCGTGCCACGCTGAACTCGGTCTAGCATCCACGAGCGGGCGAGTTGCTTTCCACCTATGTCTTCGCTCCTGCTCGTCCGCTTTTCCTGCCTGCTGTCAAAAATCCGGTAATATCACCGGCCAGCACATTTACCGATAGTCTGTACGCGGTCAGCGGGCCTTGTCCTCCCACGTTGCGGTCGCGGAAGCCCAAGACCCGCTGGCCTGTCGGACGGGGACGGGAGGGTAGGTAGTCTATTCGAGCGTGTTAATACTGGTCACCCTGTCCAGGCAAACGTCTTCGATATCGCCTATCAGATACGCCCCGTAGAGCGGCACGAATTGAACGTCGTGCACGTGTAGGTTCTTCGTGATCTCATCGCCGCGTCGGTCACGAAATGTCACCGCGCAGTGTCTTCCCAGGTACTGCTTTGCTTCAGGTATTTGCATTGATTCCGGCCTCCTCCGTGGTAGCTCACGCATCCTTGTGACGGAACCGCCCTTGGCCAGGTAGTTCGGCTGACGGCCGTACGGCTGTTCCAGTAGCGCCCGATCATAGGGCGCCGGGCTACCAGACCCGCATCGTCCACTGCGCCGCCTGCTCGCAAAAACCAGCACTGCAGACAGCTTACCTCAAACGATGCGAGAGAGGAGAATTGCCGCTGGTCAGAGCCCGCCCCAGCCGCGCCCATTGGAGTCACCATGAGGGCTGCAGGCCCGTCGGACGGATCCTGACCAGTGGCAACACCTTCTCATCGGCAGCCCGGCACATCTTATCCACCTCGCTTGCATCCACCGGGCGCTCTTCAGTGTTGTCACAGTAGTTATGCCGCGCATACTCGACATCAGATGCTGTGCGGATTACCGGTTTGTGTTCCGAACTCCAGACTTGTAGCGCGATCGCGACGGGACTCCGGCCCCTCGCGCCGGGGCCATCGGCGGTCACCGGCCGCTTACCCAGTCACTTTCCCGCTCCTTTGGTGAAGGAAGCATCGCTGCGCAAGTCTAAGGAAGACCCGTAAGCCCTGAATGTCAAAGGAGACAGCTATGAGCAAGCTAGCCATCAACGGCGGCCCGAAGGTTCGCGAGGGATCGTGGCCGAGTTGGCCGATATGGGACGATTCGGACTGCCAGGCCGTCGTCGATGTCGTTCGCAGCGGCCAGTGGTGGAGCGTCGGTGGGACCAAGGTCAAGGAGTTCGAGGAGACGTTCGCCAAGTATCAGGACGCCGCGCATGGCATCTGCGTCCCCAACGGCACCATCGCGCTGATCGTCGCGCTGCAGGCGGCCGGGATAAAGGCCGGCGACGAAGTCATCGTCTCGCCCTACACGTTTATTGCTTCCGCCAGTTCGATAGTGCAGGCCAACGCCATTCCGATCTTCGCGGACATCGACCCCGAGACCATGAACATTTCGCCAGCCGCTGTCGAGGCCGCGATTACCGACAAGACAGCGGCCATTATGGCCGTCCACATTGCCGGCATGCCCGCGGACATGGATGCCATCATGGAGATAGCTCGCAAGTACAACCTCAAGGTTATCGAGGACGCAGCCCAGGCGCACGGCGCGCGCTGGCGTGGCAAGGGAGTCGGCAGCATCGGCGACGCCGGCACCTTCAGCTTCCAGGCTTCCAAGAACCTGACGTCGGGCGAGGGCGGCATCATCACTACCTGCGACCAGCAGATCGGCGATATGGCGTGGTCGATCCACAACGTCGGCCGCGTCAAGGGCGGCGAATGGTACGAGCACCCCGTGATGGGATGCAACTACCGCATGACCGAGTTCCAGGCTGCGATCCTGTTGAACCAACTCAAGAAGCTCGACGCCGAGACCGCGCGCCGCAACGAAAACGGCCTCTACCTCGCCGAGCGGCTGTCGAAGATCGACGGAATCAAGCCGCAGAAGCGCGACGATCGCGTCACCACGCACGCCTACCATCTCTTCATCACTCGCTATCTTGCAGAGGAGAAGACCGGGGTGCCGCGCGACGTGTTCATGAAGGCCATGGCGGCGGAGGGTATTCCGCTCTCGGTTGGCTATCTGCCGCTCTACAGGTCGGGGATGTTCGAGTTGGATCAGAACTCCTGTCCGCTGGGCTGCGGATTCTACGGCAAGACCGTTGACTATGCTGACCTGCGCCTGCCGAACTGCGAGAAGCTCTGCGACTCCGAGGCCATGTGGCTGACCCAGGCCGTCTTCCTCGGATCCCGCAAGGACATGGACGACATCGCCGACGCGTTCGAAAAGGTGATGGACAACATCAACGAGATCAAGGTGTAGCACAAAACCCACCCCCTCTCCCTTGAGGGAGAGGGTTGGGGTGAGGGTGAAAGCCCTTCGAATACGCACAAACCTACCCCCTCTCCCTTGAGGGAGAGGGTCGGGGTGAGGGTGAAAGCCCTCCGAACACGCACAAACCCACCCCCTCTCCCTTGAGGGAGAGGGTCGGGGTGAGGGTGAAAGCCCTTCGGATACGCACGAACCCACGCCCTCTCCCTTGAGGGAGAGGGTTGGGGTGAGGGTGGAAGCCCTCCGAACACGCACGAACCTGCCCCCTCTCCCTTGAGGGAGAGGGTGGGGGTGAGGGTGGAGGCCCTCCGAACACGCACAAACCTGCCCCCTCTCCCTTGAGGGAGAGGGTCGGGGTGAGGGTGGAGGCCCTCCGAACGCGCACGAACCTGCCCCCTCTCCCTTGAGGGAGAGGGTCGGGG
>Ga0123519_10001815_pt1 | contig 36459 bp, 39 predicted proteins | sample YelNatPaOPRAMG02_FD_87396 | JGI IMG/M metagenome (GOLD analysis project Ga0123519, IMG submission 87396) | Hot spring microbial communities from Yellowstone National Park - Yellowstone National Park OP-RAMG-02 (version 2) | ecosystem: Environmental > Aquatic > Thermal springs > Hot (42-90C) ... | reverse complement strand
TAGGATTTCTGTCACAGTGGATAGACTCGCTTCTGCTTCCATACGTTGGGAGCATGCGCATGCTAAGTATGGTCAACATCGCTGGGACGATGACTAACCTCACACTTGTTCTGATAAACTCTGCTTCAACTGTTCTGTTCACGCATTTTGTGAGGGTAGATGCGATCGATGGTAGGGAGGCCTTGATCGAAGCTGGTCAAAGGATCTCAAGGCTACTCTTCTACTGCTTCGTCCCATTAGGTTTCTTTATAGGAGCTGTTTCAGATTTACTCGTCTTTTTATACGCTGGAAGTGCGTTTGCGCAAGCAGCATCCTTGCTGAGGATCCTATCTCCTTTTATGACAACCGGTGCTGTGTTCTTTATAATATGGACAAATGAAGTGACAGCGGTAGGTAAAACGAGGCTCCTGCTACTAAATTCGATTGTCACGCTAGCATCATACTCTATTCTTGGAATATTACTAATTCCATGGCTGGGTGAGGTTGGCTATATCATTGCTAAAATCTTGTGCGGCATCGCCGCCTTCCCATATGTATGGATAAAAACCAAGGCAATAATCCCTGTGAGAGTTGATTTCAGGGCACTACTCCTATCTGCCTTAATTTCGACAGTTATAATCATGCCATCTATTTTTCTAGATTTATCGATTTCAAGTTACATATTAACATCAGCTGCTTCGATCCTTGGATTCATATGCTACGCCATAATAATAACCAAAGCAGGTCTACTTACAAAAGGCGAGATGAGGCTCATCCTCAGGATGATTGCTCAGGGCTTAAGATTTCAAGGTAAACCTAGGAAGCTAAACGATAAAACCTCCTTGAAATCATCGGATTTAAAAAGCATAAAAGTGGAGTTGGCACTGGTAAACCAGACGCCAACCAGTCAAGCTTCAGAGCGATAATCAATGTCAAAGCGAAGCTTATTGGAAAAGGACGGGTGGACAAGTTCGATATGATCTTAAACATTGGATGCGGTGCTAAGGATTCACGCGGTGATGTTCGAATAGATATTTCGAGAGGGACAAATGCCAGTCTGATCGCTGACATAAGGCATCTACCTTTTAGGGAAAATGTATTCTCTATTATCATATGCCAGCATGTGTTAGAGCATTTGCAGGAGGATGATGCATATGGGGTACGTGATCAAACAGTGGCGATTGATGAGATGTATAGAGTTTTGAAAGCCTCAGGAGTGTGCCACATAGTAGTTCCTTGGGGATGGGAGGCTTGCGCGTTCGATCATAAACGCATTTGGCCACCCTCCATATGGAGAATTATGCTCGATCGAAGAGGCTTTAGGAAAATCGAGATCCGTGGACGTGGTTCGATATTTGATTTTCAAAATGGGTTCCTTGATTACATATTTCACCGTCTACCATTGCTCAAGCCACTGACATGAATTGGATCAGAGTTTTATATTGTTTGTATAAAATGGGGAGCGTAACATTTAGACCCCTTAGAGATGCTAAGCGGTAGTTATGGGGTAGTCGCGTAAGATGTCCCTGCTGTGGAAGATGTTCTAGCGTTATTCTGAAGGGCTCACGTCGGAGGGAGATGAAGACACTCTCAGGGAGACTATCCCTTATAGCCCAAGAGTACCATTGCAAGAGGTGTGGCAGTTACTTCACCTCACCGAGCTTTGGACCTGAGAGGTATGGTGCGGATGTCGTTCGTGAGGCCGTAGAGCTGTACTACGATACCCGTGGATCCTATCGACGGGTCATGAAGGCACTGGGGAGGAGGGGTGCGATGGTGAGTCACATGCAGGTCTACCGATGGATCGACAAGCTCGGAGAGAGGTGCAAGAGCACCGTCGATGTGGCCAGAGAGCTCCATCCCAGATGGTCAGGCTTCCTGGGATTGGACTCGAAGGTGGTGAAGGTCGGGGGAGAGGAGAGGATCCTCCTAGTGGCCGTTGATCTGGGCACTCAGGACCTGGTTCACTCGAGCCTCGTGGAGCACGAGGATTATGAGATGTTGAGCACCTTCCTCCTGGATTTGAGGCAGGAGATCGGATACCGGCCCAGATCGGTCGTGATCGACCTGGATCCCGCTTGGATCAAGGCGGTGGGGGAGGCATTCTCAAGGGTGCCCGTGCAGGGGTGCGTGGTCCACACCGAGAGGATTGTGGACCGGGCCATGCCGAAGAGAAAGAGGACGCAGGCGCAGGAGGAGCTGAAGGCGCTCATCAGGAGGGTGCTCTACGCTAAGACCTTGAAGGATTCACGAAGGGCATTCAATGAGCTAAAGACACGAAGAGGCGAGTGGATGGATCTACCGTCCATGAGCGCCGTCTCGACCATCCTCGACAACTACTCTCTCCTCACAGCTCACTTCGGAGTTAAGGGCTCATACAGGGACAACAACATCACGGAGAGCGTCATCGATAAGATAGAGACGAAGCTCAAGGTCGTGAGAGGATTCAAGAAGGAGAGCACGGCTGCACACTCGCTGAGGTTGGCGATAATGCACTACCGCTTTAACCCCTTCCTCTCCAGCAAGATGGGCAACAACGGAAAGAGTCCCCCCATGCTTGCGCGTGTTGACACACGCTGTATAGACTGGGTCGCATACTCCCAGGGGGAATAAATGTTACAGTCCCGAATTTTCTACCTAAAGAGCAATAAATAACGGATCGTGGAGCATTGAGTTAGGTTACAAGATACGTAAACTTGCGGAAATGAGATATGATTGGAGGCTAATATCAGCCAAGTTGGAAGCAATATACAAAAAAGCCTTATCGTGAGATCTGGTGAATCTGGGCAATAATTTACTCTTCATGTCTTTCAGCGCACTCTTAAGCAGCGATACCAATATAACGATGTATTAATCATTTAACGCAATGTTGGTAAAACTATGATATTCCCCAAAATCAGACTTGCAAAGAAGAAGCGGCTCCCAGCATTATGGGTCTTCAATAATATGGTTTACCCTCACCAAGCCTTAATATTCATGTGGAAGACAAAAGCTTGGAAAGTTCTTGAAGATGATGGCAAAATGATTAAGGTTCAATCGAGAGATGTTAGGCTGAAGCTTACTTATTATTATGCAGCCGTGATGTTTCATGAGTGGGAGTATTGGGAAAAGCTTTACCTTCCATTATTCCCATTGCAAGGAAAGATTGTTATGGATGTTGGAAGTGGATGTGGTGAAACAGTCTTTTTCTATCTAAAACAAGGAGCTGAGAAGGTCATTGCAGTAGAGCCAAATCCAACAGCCATCTCATTCCTTAAAGAAAATTGTATAATGAATAGATGGAATGTTGAAATAATACACAAAGCATTTTCACTCGACCTCTTAAAACTGCCATTCGATTTTATAAAAATGGATTGCGAAGGGTGTGAGGAAAAACTGCTTCAGCTACAGTCTTTTGACTTTCCATGTGTAATAGAAGTTCACTCCACATCCATTATGGAAAGTATTGTGAGGAAATTTGGCATGAAGTTGATAAGTAGACATCCTGAAAACGATTTGTATCTTATAAGAAAGGATATTTAACATCATAGGAACATTTATCCATAAGTATTTGTGTATTAATTATTCTAAACCATGAGCCTTGAATATGTTAATGAAGTAATCAGACATTGTTATGATACTATCCGCCCTTTTATAGGCATGTATCTCGAACAGCTTATAAAATGTTTGGACCATTCCTTTGGGATTTTTTATGAAAATTTATACAGTCCGCCATTAATACTACCAATCTTTTCTGTTGAAAATATTATATGAAAAGGAAGCATTCTTAGCGATGATAACACATATTCCAGATAGAAATGGATCTCTCTTATATAGTGAATTCGTCCACTAGCAGTAGATCCAGGGATCATCATCACAAAGAGCGAGAACATGTCCAGATAGGAGATGCGAAATGTTAGTAGCCGCTTTCTCCCATGTATATCTCTTAACGAGTAAACGTCCTCTCGATGCACGCTCTTCTCGGGCAAAGGGATCCTCGAGCTTTCTAATCTGCTTAACGAAATCGTCTATGCTTTCGGCATATTGGAGCGCATCACCATACATAGCATGAAAAATAGGCAAAGATTTTGCAACAACTGCCTTCCCCTGAGTGAGCGCTTCGAGTGGGGTCAACTCAAAACCTTCGAAGGTGGAAGTAGTTACATAAATATCGCAACTTCCTATCAGATTATCCTTCTCTTCTCTGAGCTTGATGCCTAAGTAGCTGAAATTTTTAAGTCCGGCTGTCTTTTCGATAATTTCATTTACTAATTCCCTATCTCCACTCCCAATCATCTGAAAGATGTGCTCAGGCATCCTCCTAGCTATCTCTACATAGTCAAGAGGTCTCTTAGAACCAGCGATGCGAGAGATCCAGAGTATTATCATCTTTGAAATCACATAGAATGGACCAGACCTTTCTTATCGTCCTTATATATGTGACGCCTAAATAGGAAAGGAGACAAATCCAGTCCTCCTTGCTTTTACCTTGGCTAATTAAGAGACACTTCAAGCCTAAAAAGCTTTGGTGCTTATGAATTTAAGCGCCGATCTATCTAAAACTTTTGGATTATGGTATGGCTCAACTTTTCTTGAGTTTATTATGGAAATATTACAAGACAAGAAGTAATACAGACAACGCATTGTTTAAATTGTTAATAAGGAGTCTGAAATAACTGCCAAGGAGATTGGTCTGATGTTCTCAGAGAAACCATTGATATCTGTCATTATTCCTACATTCAATTAAGAAAGGACTATACAAAAGTGCTTGAACTCCATATTGCAACAGGATTATGAGAGATTCGAAGTCATTGCTTTAGATGGAGGATCCATCGATAAGACAACCACTATTTTGGAAAACTTGGCCAAAGTAAGGATCATTCACAGCAAGATCAACATTCTTGGATATATGAGGCAACTGGGGGTTGAGAACTCTGCTGGAGATATCATCGCATTTAAAGACTCTGATATAATAATTCCAGACAAATCTTGGATAAGTAGAATGACAAGCTTACTTTTGGACTGCATGGCTTTGGATAACCGTGTCGTAGCTATTTTTACGTTATGGAAGTACTCAAGGGAAGAGAAATGTGTAAGACGCTACACAACTCTCTATTGCAACTTCATTCTCAGAAGAAACGGAGTTTTAAGGCATGGCGATTTGTTAAAAACATCTTTTTGGGGAACCGGTGAAACTCTAATTGTAAAAAAGGCGATCGAAGATGTTGGAGGTTTTAATCGTAGTATCCACTACTATGAAGACTTGGATCTTTCAGGAAGAATGGTAGCTAAGGGATATACGTTTATCATATCAACACGTAAACTCGATGCAGTATTGCACATTTACGCGGATAGCTTCACAGTCTACCTTAGAAAATTCTATATTATGTCTAAGCTAGGTGTTATTCAATTCGGAGGTAAGCAAAATCTATTAAAAGACATACTATCTATCCCCTGGTCCGTCCTCTGCATGACTCGAGAGATATCTAGGGATCGGGATCCTTGTTGGATTTTTCACCCAGTATTACGAGTCGCAAGGGTATTCCTCCGTTCATTAGTCTTTATAAAATATACGTTTACGAGGCCTTGAGCTCCCTAAGGTTGACAAGGAGGAGGCTATGAGCATTCTTATAAACGACTATGACAGCAAAATGATGTGATCACAAATGGCTTTTTTAAGAAGAGGGTTGTAAATTATTAATCATTTCATTATTGGAAGCATTTAATGTACTTAAGATCGAGCCTCCCAACCTCGACCTTCATCTTAAATACTTAGCATTACTATGCATATGCAGAACATGTGCCATTTTGCCCAAGCTTTTTGCCTCTAATTGGGCGAATTAAGATCGAGCGATCCTTTTCTGATGGAGAGTGTCTCCTACCATCGAACTCTATCGAACAGCTCGGAGTCAGGATCGATCTACTATCTCTTGAGGGGGCTCTTTGCATTCAACTATTGCCTCAGCTCCTTGAACCTCACTTTCTTCTCCTTTTCATTTTCCACTCGTAATTTCTTGGATTGAGGGCTATGAGTGGAATGAACTTCAACTTTATCACAAGCAATCTGGTCCGCTAGAAAAGTCCTTAGTCAGAGGCATAGCAAAGATATACGATACCTGGGCCAAAGGAGGATATTCAAAACTCTCAGTGAAAGCCAGAGAGACCACTTTTATGTATGATTGGAAGAAGATATCTCCCTTATACGCTAAAATGTTTAAGGAGGTATCAGATGATATCTGACCTATGAGTAACAGGAGTATGGACATTACGAATAGGCATTAAGCAGTACTCAAGCTCCTGATCTTCCAAGTCTCCTCGCAGGCCGGATAACACCATGTAAGAGTTCTAGGATAGTTTCAGACGCATGCTGCTAATCCCGAAAATCAATGCTGAATGGTAGGACTTGCCCAAAATTTACCTGCCATAACAGACATGAAACCACAGCTTCCAGCAGTTGGCTAGAACCAGAGCCATGGAGCACATCCTAAGAGTGATGCTGGATGACGAATAAGGGGAGATGTGGGCTTGGCCTCACCAAGTGCTTCATCGATGGCACCTTTCTTATAATGAAAAAAGGGACGGCAATGTGGGAAAGTCCAAGTGGACAAGGGTACGAAGATCATTCGATGGCAGTAGTAAACAAATCTAGTCTTCCTGTCGCCGTATGCGCAGCGAGTGCTTCGCCGCATGAAAGCAAGCTCGTTAAAACAATCAAGGCAAGGTTCATTGAAGAGAAGCCTGAAAGGTTGATCGGTGGTAAGGCATATTCGATAGCGATGCCTTGGATGGAGGCTTGGAGATCCCCCTGATATACTGCAAGACATTATGGTGGAACGTTGACAGACTGTTCACATAGCTGAGGAACTTTGAGCACTTGGTTATTCGATGTGAGCATTACCTAGGAAACTTATTATATTCGTCCACCCAAGATGCAAAGTTATACTGTTCAAGATATATCTATGTGATGGTGTCTAGTTGGTTATATAAAATATTCCTACCAAGACTTTTATGGAGATAAGGCCTAGTTTTTTTTTGGAGTAACTCTTACAACAATGAATCTATAGATTACCCCCTAATATGAGAGAAACCTTAGAATACTTTAATTAGGTTGTAGTTATACATATTCCAAGGCTGCGTACGACTATTGAATATATGTATAGTTACCCCTTCTCTATATCCTTTATCGATCGGAGGTCCTGCCAACGTCACATCCTACCTTATAAGGGAACTCAATAGATGTGGTTTTAAACTAAAAATTATATTTGAATTACCCTATGCCGCGAAGATAGATATGCAGTTACTGAGAAACTATTTAAGGATTGGAGAAGGTTCAGAGCTTATTCCTCTTTGGCTAACATCTGATTGGAAATCAAGGATCATTGCAACTCCTTCTTCTCTGAATCTCATAACTAAAACATTACAAGAAGTAGACCTTATCCATTTCCAAACTTACCCGAGTGCCATACCTTATTTTGCCATGTTGCCTTCAATAAAGTCTAGGCACATCCCATGTGTGCTTTCTTATCATGGTCCTTCTTTCCTGAAAATCAGAAACCCAAGAGAGGCGCGTACCCTTCAGGAATATTTCTATATACCATACTTTTTTCTGACAAAGAATCTATTCGATGCAATAATAGTGCCTAGTTTCTCAATGGCACGAAGGGCAGAGCTAGAGGGATTTGAAAAAAAGAAGATCAAAATTATCCCCAATGGAATAGATATAACCAGATTTCAAGAATCAAAACCTATAACGCTTGAAGGAGATCCTGCAATTTTATGGGTTGGATACACGGGATGGAATAAAGGAGTCGATATAGTACTAGAATCGATGAAGATCGTATTAGACAATGTTCCATCCGCTAGGTTTCACTTCGTTGGCCCATACCATATTGGATTTATTGAAGAGCTTAGAAGAAATAAACTTGACGGTATTTTAAAGATCCATGGATTAAAATCTCCACTCGAGATGCCTAGCTACTATTTAGGAGCGGATATTTGTATAAACCCATCAAGGTGGGAAAGCTTCTCACTCGTTGTGCTTGAGACTATGGCTGCTGGTAAACCAATAATAGCATCAAGAGTAGGTGGAATGAAGGAACTAATACATGACGGGGAGGATGGTCTCTTGGCAAGGCCGGAAGCTAAGAGTTTTGCCGAAGCTATATTGAAGATCTGTAATGATGTTGATCTTAGAAAACGTATTGAACGAAATGCGATCAAAAGAGCAAAGATGTTTCTTTGGTCTAATATCATTAGCGATTATTTAAATCTGTATAACGCGCTTGTTGAGAAATAGCCTTCAAATTAAGTTAGACAGTAGATCGAATTTTGCCCACCTCATCAGGTCATCGCCTCGATGTCAGGCACAAACGATAGGATTAACGAAAGAGCGAAGAGGAGCTTTAGGGTTTCAGCTATCACCATCTCTCCCTCGCCATAGTTCAGTAATACCCAAAGATTTTAGATCAGTATTGCGAGGTAGGAGTAAAGCAGCCTTATGCTGTATATCTTCGAGGTCGTCTTTGCAAGGAACTTTCTCACCATCCTGTAGCTTGTCCCCATACTCTGCCTTTTCCTGAACGACCTCTTTGGGCTGATGTTCATGTTGGTCGCGAATGCTAGAAGCTTTCCTTTCTCCTCCATAGTCACGAGCCTGAATTTGCCTTGATCATTCTTTACCTTCGCAGGACTCATTACCGTGTAGCTCCTGTCCTCCCCTGCTTTGATCCTCTTACTGTGAACAGGAATTTGCATCACATGCTTTATGCCATAGGGATCAAGCCACCTCTGTGCGGTAGAAGCCCCTATCGAGCAGCAAAAGCTTCAAATTGATTCCGAGTTCGAAGGCCCTGCAGAGAAGAATTACGACTTAGCCCAGAACGCGCTTGTCGAGCATTGGAACCGTAGCTAATGTCAGCTCCTCCTTTTTGATGAGAATGCTCAAATTAACGAACCTGTAGGCAAGGTGCGATCCATCCTTCAGCTGCGTGTTACTACACCTTCAGTATTGGGATCTCCGTAGTACATCTCGTTATGCCAGTCTATGGCCACGATGAGGGGCTTAGAGAGGGCGTCCAGCGACATCATCTCCTCTATAACGCGTTCGTTTGCAACTAGAAGCCTCGAGAGATCTTGGTATCTAAGAGTTCTTTATAGTCTGACCGCACAGGTCAAGAAGTTCGGAGGAACTTTCGACGTAGCTGTTGTTGAAGGAGGCCAAGAAAAGGGACCTGACCACGTCATCCCCATGTCTTGCTTCCCTGAACTGGAAGAGGCCTTCTAAGCATTCATTAAAGAATAAGTATGCCTTGGCCCTGTCGTACTCCCTGGGAACCGCTTCATAACTTAGGTTGTTAGTCATAAGCTAGGTTATGAAGCTGCTTCCATTAAATTTTGATCTTCTGTAGAATCTATTCAAGAGAATGAAAATATAATTTGTAACTATTTTCAGCAATCTTTCATTCTTTCGTACGACATACTTATGAAAAATCTCTTGTTAGGAGATTTTTATAAATATCTATGACTATCCTTTTTTAATTTGAACATTGCTGAAAATAGTTCGGGACAATTCCATAACAAGGCAATTAAAAGATATGGAGCCCTGTAAGGTGAAATATTCCATAAATCCCAGGCAATAGCCCTTGCCGTATACGCGCTTCCAAAGTGCCGTAGAAGGAATTTGATATGATTTCTATTGCCAAAAACTTTGTATCGCCAATGCCTCCGGGTCGTTGCCGCCCCTTGATGTCTTATAACAGCTGTGGGTATGTATATGACCTTATAACCCGCTTTCCGTGCCCTGAATGAAAGATCAGTGTCTTCATAATAGAAATAGAAAGAATCATCAAGATAGCCAATTTCATCCAATAATTTCCTCCTGATTATCATACATGCACCTGAAGCCCATTCGACCTCTGTAACATTATTGTATTGACCCTTATCCTCCTCTCCAAAACCCCGCATTAGGGGGTAACCCATGTTACCTATGAAACCGCCTGCATACTGCAAGCGCTTTCCCTTCATTCCATAAATCTTGCAGCTTCCAAGAGCGGCTCTTGGCTCAATCTCCATTGCCTCTACAAGTCTGGTTATAAATTGGGGCTCTACCATAGTATCATCGTTTAAAAGTATTATATAGCTGCCTCTTGCGTTTCTAATTCCAAGATTATTTCCAGCAGCATATCCGAGGTTTCTCTCACTGCGTATTATTCTCACTCTAGGAAACTTTTCTGATATTAAGCTTGAGGTTCCATCTGAACTGCCATTATCGACTACGATTACTTCCAGATTGCTGTACTCTACTGAATTGACCGAATATAGACACTCGGTTAAAATCCGTTTATTGTTGGATGTGACTATGACCAACGAAACCATTGGCACCTCTAAATCTTCGTGCTGACAATTCGATATGCCTTTGTATCTTGTCATTGTCATTAATGTTGAACTTGTGCTATTTATAGTTGAGTACATAATGTAGTATTCTCCAATGGAGCTTATACATAAAGAAGGCCTATGCCAAAACACTGTTGTTTCTTATTGCTTACAAATTCCATATGGTTGAACTTCCTCTTAACTTCTTTCCAGAACTTTGGAACGCCACCAACATACTCGGGAGGACCTGGAACAATGTCATGTAAAGCGATGATACCGCCACTTCTAACTAAAGGGCTGTACATTTCGAAATCTTTTTTAACACCCTCATAACTGTGATCACCATCTATAAATAGAAAATCAATATCAAAATTACCCAATATCTTCTCAATCAATTGGATTGTATTAACATCGTGTGAGTTGGCCTTAAGAAGGTAAAGCTTTTGTCCATTCTCAGGGAATAACCTGTAAAAAGATGTCTTCCAATTTGGGAAAAAGCCTTCCTGTAAATCAACGCTTATTATAGTGCCGTCTACCGATGCTACTCTTGAAAAAAGGAAAAGGGTGCCTCCACAAGCGGTTCCTATCTCGAGGATAACTTTTGGTCTAACGCTCTCGAGAACTTGTAAAAGATTGGCAATCTCTTCCTTTACTTGAAATGGTCTGATGTTAATGCCCAGAAATTGAAAGTTGAAAGCAAGGTCCAAAATATCCTCTATACTGCTGCACTTCTTGGACTGTTTTTTAAGTACATAACCTGCAATCGGATAACAACAACGACCAATATGTTTTCCGATACGAATAGAAATCTCGTCATTTAAAAAAGAACCTAAAAATTTTTCAACGAATAAAGTATAGGTGGTTGTTACGGTAAATTCATAGTATCTGTTATCCATCGTTCTTCATCAAGCCTTTTTGCCCTACCATAATGAGTGGGGCAATCATTTAACTCTTTATTTATATGACAAGAAAAATATGCTTATTGACTTTTTCGTTCAACTTACTTTGAATTAATGATAGTTTTAATATTCGTAAATTAAAGGAAAATCCTGTCTAATATCGTCAATATTCAGCTTAAATAATCTCTCATTCGCGAACTCAACAAATCTTGAAACTAATACTTAAGCAAGGCTAAAAAGATGAGGCGACATTAAGACCATTGCACGTGAAGCGGAAAGGTGAAAATCTTATTTTTAACTCACAGCTTCGGAGAACAAGGTACATATTGGCGTTGCCTTTTTCTGGGAAGATATTTAGCTAAAAAAGGCCATAAAGTTACGGTAGTCGCAAGAGGACCTGGCAAAGAGACAATGATTTCTAAAAAATGGGGAGTAGAAACCCTCTTCTTTCCAAGCTGGAAGACGCAATGGCTAAGAAGAATCCCATTAGTTCTAGGGACGGATTTTGATCTTATCCACGTATTTGCCGCAGCCAATTTCTGCAACTCCCTTCCAGGTCTCTTTGCTATGTTTAAGGGAACCAAGGTATTGGTTGATTGGGATGATTGGTGGACTAGAGGAGGGTTAGTACAAGGTACGCCTTTGTTGCCAGTCAGGACAATAATGGAGGAAAAACTGCCTATATTGGCCTCTGCTGTGACAGTAGTAAGCGATGCACTAAAGCAACGTGCCTTGAGTTGTGGCGTCAAAGAAGAGAGGATATTCAAGATAGAGAATGGCTCGAATGTGGAAGATATAAGAGTTTGTCAAAAGAGTGAATCTAGGAAAAAAATCGAAGTAGAAAATGTACCGATATTACTTTACATTGGATATTGGGGGACAGATATACAGTTCTTGATCCATGTCATTAGGAAAGTTAGAAGTGTGATTAGAGACGCTAGGCTAATTGTGGTTGGACATAAGGGTATTTCGAATGATGTGGTGTCATTTGTAGGTCATCTCAGCTATGAGCTGATACAGAATTATCTATCGGCATCAGATATTCAATGTATGCCAATGGATAACGACCTTGTAGGAAAGGCTCGCTGGCCAATTAAACTGGGTGACTACATGGCAAGTGGGCGACCCATCGTTGGTAGTGATGTCGGGGAAGTAGGAAGGATACTTCGAGAGGTAGATTTTAGCTTAGTCTCGGAGCCGGCCAATCCTTCTGATATGGCAGCCAAGATAATACGGCTTCTAAGGGACGAATCATGGAGCGTTGAGCTGGGTAAAAAAATACGTAGACTTGCGGAAACAAGATATTCATGGAGTCTAACAACAAACTCGCTGGAAGAGGTATACAGGAAAGTCATGAACTGAGAGTTTGGCATCATTCCTTTGATGAGCTTCCTGTCTTTGAGCATTTTTAGTTTCTATTATTCTTTATAATTGCTCTACTAAATCTATACTTAATGAGTATGAGGTTTTAACAAGATAATGGTAATCTAGAGACATATTATTTTAATACAAGTAGCGCTTCAATAATTAAAATGCCTTATTCGGGCCTTGCAATGGCATGGCAAAGATATTGGAGAAAGGGGATACAAACTTGCATGTCGCAGTACTTCTATATACGGCCAGCGGTGGGCTGAGTACATATGCGCTCGAGCTATCAGAGGCCTTGGTAAGAAGAGGTCTAGATGTAACCCTATTCGGAGTCAGACAATGCGCAGTAAATGAAAAGTTTCAATATATGACGATTCCACATATTGAAGTTTTAAAGAAGATTAGAGACCCTTTGGTATGGAATATGTCAATAGGGGCAAGAGTGACAAATATCCTCCGAAGTTCTTCTATAGATATCGTGCACTGCGTTTATCCTGCCTTGGTACCCTTCATACGTTTACGTAAGCCTATAGTCTGCAGCGGTTGGTTCAGTCCTCACAATCTTCAGGCACGGCTCTCAATAGCGATCAGGATGTTTCCCTTCTCATTCTCTAGGCTAGGAGAGCTTTGGGGCCAGACAGAGTATTTCTTTCTTGATGATTTTGGATATCGCTCAAGTAGATCTATCTTTGCTGTAACCAAAGCCCTTGAGGAAAATTTGCGGGGAAGGTTTGGAAGTAAGGTTAGATATCTACCGCCTGGAATTAATTTAATCTCTAGAAAGAGGATGACTGGGGGTCAAAAAGTAAGGATAGCATGCATCGCCTCTGATTTGGAAAACCCGCGGAAAGGTCTGTCAACCCTTTTGAGGGCTCTTACATTGCTCGAACCACCTCTCTATCAGAGGATTGAGCTATTGTTGATAGGCAACTACTCCTATAGGCTTGAGAATGAAGTGGAGATGCTAAGGCGGAAGGGCTTCTCTAGCATTAGGCTCTCCGGCTATGTCCAACGTGAAAGAATAATAGAAAATCTTTTACAAATCAATCTCTTAGTATGTCCAAGCTTATACGAGGAGTTCGGCTATGTAGTCCTTGAGGCAATGAGTGCTGGTGTCCCTGTCATAGCTACTAAGGTACGGCCCCTGACAGATATCATCTTACATGGTGTATCTGGTCTACTCTTTGAGAAAGAGAATATACGTGAGCTTTCATCGTTGATATCAATGCTCATTATGGACCAGGAGATTCGAAGCAAGATGGGCGAAGAAGCACAGAAAAGAGCCATAGAGGAGTTTGGTTGGGATTCAATTGCGTTGAAACTAGAGAACTATTATAGAGAGATTCTGGAAACCTCCCAGAAAAAATCCTATCTCTAGACATGACGTAATTATCTGTTACTTAAGAGACATACATGTAAGAACTACCAGACAGAGCATTAATTTGGAGCAACTAGAATTATTATGAAGAATTTTGATATACTATTTTATGCCATAAAGTATCAAACCATAAGCTATATACTGATCTATAAAAGTCCCTCTTTCCTTCCTTATTTGGCATGTGTCTAAATTACCATCCAACATAAACATCTTCTTCATTACTCTAAATGGATAAAAGAAATTCAGTGAATAAAATAGAGAGCTACCGAGGAATGCATATTTTGTTATTCCAATCTGCTGACATATTTTTCCAAGCTCTTTCCTTGAAAAAGGGTATTCTTCATCTGTACGCCATGGAATCGAATGCTCAGCAATATATAAAGCTACTCTATAAGGAATGTCATATTTATTGGGAACGCAGATAAACGCTATCCCGTCTTTTTTCAGAACATCGAAATGAACTTTGATTATATTGATTCTTTGATCACCCCTAAAGTGCTCTGCTAAACCAAAAGACATGGAAATATCATATTTATTGAGTAAGTCCACTTGTAATGACAATGCATCCTGTTTTATAAATTCAGCATTTAATCTATTTCTCCTAAAAAGTTCGCGTGCTGTTCTAATTGCATTATCTGAATAGTCAAGTAATGTAACCTTTGCTCCTTTTTTTGCCATTATGGCTGAGAAAGTTCCACTGCCTGCTCCAAGTTCTATGATATTCAAATTTGAAAAAATCTGAAATTTTTGTGATATGACTTTCTCAATTCGTTGCCATCCTATTGAATTCTCTGCTTTTACAAGATTAGTGGAATCTTCTGTTGATATATTTTGCTCCCAAAATTTATCCCAAAGTTGTAGTGTATTTCTTTTCATAATTTATCACAAGTATCTGGGCTCTCTATGATAAACCAGATCCATATATAGAGCAACGTAATTATCCGTAACTCTATCGATATTATACAGCCTCTCTGCCTTCCGCCTCCCAGCTTGGGCGCATCTCTCATAGAGAGTATGGTCTTGGATAAGCATTCGTGCCGCTGAGGCTAGGGCTTTAGAATTTCCCGGTTGCACTAGTATACCCGCATCATCCCCGACAACGGAATTGATTGGAGCCAGGTCATATACTATGACCGGGAGGCTGGCAGCCATAGCTTCTGCCAGTACAATCCCAAAACCTTCCAGCCTTGACGGAAATATGAAAAGGTCTGAGGCATAGTAATATGCGATGAGTTCATTGCGCTTGACCATGCCAACAAAAAAGACATTATTAACCATTTTTTTCGCAGCTATGTAACCCCTAAGCTTTTGCATATCGCATGAACTAGGAGGACCAACTAAGAGCAACCTTGCATTCGGATACGTTTCCAGCAGCTCTGACAATGCTTCAATAGCGTCCTCAACGCCTTTATAGGCATCTAGGCGTCCCACAAATAGGAGGACAGGGTCATTCTGAGAAATATTGTGAAATTTTCTTACCCTTGCCTTTAGATTGAAGCGGTCTCTGCAAGAGAATTCTTTTAAATCTATGCCATGCGGGATAACAGAAACACGTGATTCGGGGACATGAAGATTCTTAATAATCGCCCTCTTCTGGGTATCTGTCATCGCTACAATCTTGTCCGAACATTCTATCAAAGCTTTGTTATACGTCATCTGCGCAAATGAAGGTGGGGCTCCAAACCAGTGATGAGGTGTCCACTCCGAGTAGACTAATGGAGTCCTGGTCAAATGCTTGAATAATAGTAAAGGGAGAAGCGACCCTGCCCCAAAGATCTGAACGACATCAAGCTTCGTAACCCGATTTATTTGAAGAAGAGTTGTTAGAACCCTCCAGTTTCGAAGTGGCGCATTTCCGAATGGCACTGTATGCACGCTTACGTTGCTCAAGTTAAGAGTTCTGTAGTATCTGCCAAGCTGTGACCTTTTCTCAGGATTTGTCAATATGTGTACATTAAAGCCTCTCTCGCAGAGGCGCTTCGATAGCTCCTGGAGGGCAAACTCTACGCTTCCTCCCCACTGAGAGATTTGGACGAAGCAGATGTTCATCCCTTTGCATCATTGTAAAGCAAGTCCAAGTATAATTGTGTTATGCATAAACTTGTTGTAGCTACAGTCCGGCCTAGCCAACTAAGGATTCTTTGACCATATATCTGTAGCCAATTCTTAGCATTTATTATCATTTACCGTGGAATTATAACTTTGTTTAACCAAGTTTGTAATGGCATCCTCGACCAAGTCGATAAAAATATCCCAAGTGAATCGCTTCTCAACCATTCTTCGGCCTTCCTTACCCATTCTGGCTCGTATCTCTGGATGTGCTAAAAGAAATTTGATCTTCTCAGCATATGGCTCTTCCCTGTCTCCATGAATGACGAAACCTGTCTTGCCATCCTCGACAAGTTCAGGGAGAGCGCCAGCGTCTGATACGATGACCGGTTTTCCGCAGCTCATAGCCTCGATTACAGATATCCCGAATGTCTCCTCTCTTGAGAATAGGCAGAATATATCGCAAATCTGGTAGAATTTTAATAATGGCTCTCCAAAGATTTTACCTGTGAAGAAAACAGTTTCCTCCATTCCTAGCTTTTTTATGAGCGAGACAAGGTGGCAGATATAGTCAGGCGAATTATCAGTTGAGCCGACGACATAGAGTTTTACATCTTGCAAATCCTTTAGGACTAATTTCATTGACTTGATCAGAAGTTCGATCCTCTTTATTGGATCAACTCGGCAAACACTCAGGACGATTGGTGAACTTTTCTCAATAGGTTCATCGCGGAACTTCTCGACATCCACTCCAGGGTAGACTACTCTGGGAGTTACTCCGTAGATCCGCCTCACGAATTGAGCTGTGTGCTGCGAATTGGTCATAAAGATATCCGTCCTAGAAGACAGAAATCTATCAAAAAGAAGAAGAGGCAATCTCCGGAGGTCTTGTAGAAGACCTAGACCTCTGTCGATAGAGTATAGGAGTGGCCAGTGGCAATAGTATACGATCGGTTTACGAAGCAACTTGCTTATTAAGGTTGCCGTAATATGCCCTGTGTGAAAATCACTGCAAAAGACAACATCGCCCCACTTGAAGGCCTTTGGAAAGAAGAGTATCGAAGCCGCTTCATTATACAAAGGCCAAGGAGAGACATACCTCCGAGGTATAAGTTCAATAGATACCTTTGGTGAAAGCCTAGTTACAATATTATTTCGATCGTAACTAAAGGTAAACAATCTTATGTCATATCCTCTATCGCATAACCTGTTGGCAAGTTCCAAAACAATGCGCTCACCACCGCCAGCAATATCCAGATTTCTATGGAGTATGGACACCCGCAAGGATCTCACCATATAGTTTTGATCCTTTTTCGAGAGAATCGAGAGCGACTGGAACGAAATCTATCAATCATCATTCCACAGCCGAACTATAGATTTTTAATAATTTCTGCGCAGCATGATGCCATGTGAAGTACCTCAGAATATTTTGCCGTCCCTTCAAACCCATTTCCTCCCTTCTATTGTCCGATAAGAGGATATTTAATAGACTTGAAGCAAGCGCTTTTTGAGATCCTGCCTCGAAGAGTAATCCCGTCTGACCATCTCTTACTACTTCAGGAACCCCACCAGAGTTTGCTGCCACGACAGGGAGGCCACATGCCTGCGCTTCGACCAAGACTATCCCGAATGTCTCTCTCGAACATGGCAAGACGAAGACATCAGCAGCATTGTAGTAGGCCAAGAGTAGTCTCTGTGAAACGCCTTCCAAAACTATCAAGTCTGACGACACTCCAAGCCTCCTGGCAAGGCGGATGTAAGAGTCTTTAAGGGGCCCTGAGCCTACGACAACTAGGCATGCTTCGACACTTTTTCTAATCGAGGCTAAAGCATAAATGGCAAGTTCCACTTCTTTCTCAGGAGTAAATCTACCTGCATAAAGTATCATCTTCCTATTGCCTATTCCAAGAGATTCTCTTGCCCATTCACGCAACTTAACGTCAGGCCTAAAGAAGTTAGGATCTACGCCATTATGAACCTGTTCGATGTGGCATTTAATGCCTAATTCTTGGAGTTTACTTTGCAAATAACTGCTGCATGTTATTATACAAAATATCGGTAGTCGTTTCAAAAATGCGATATGAAATGGTGAAATATGCCCTCCATGATAATGAAATATAAAAGGAGTCCGCCCTGTACAAAGCCTTAGAAAAAGATCGCTCAAGCCATGAACAGCTATGATGTCGTAGGAATGCGTTACAAAGTGGATAGTCCCTAAAGGAATCATGGAGTATGACTCCACAGTATATGGGGTAATCTCATGACCAAGCTTGGAGGCAACTCGACATACCATGTTATTTCCCCTTAGATACCTCTGAAGAAACGGGAGATAGTAAATATTTGAGAAACATGATTGGAATGGAATAAAATTTGGTGAGATTTCTCCAAGCCCAGTTATGATGCTAACTTGGACACCAATCTGGCTGAGGCATGCTGATATCTCCCTCACGAAGGTTTCAACACCACCCACGTGCGTTGTTGCTGCCGATGGCGAGTAATACGCAACCCTCAACCGCTGAACCGTCTAGCCTGCTCTGAATTGCCAATTGAATAAATCTTTATACCTTTCCAACAATTCTTGAGTATGTTAAACTTTATACTTTCAACCAATTTGAAGTCTAAATCGGCAAATTGGAGCCCTTTTCCTTGGTATGGATGATCAGTGATGAGCTATTTAATTTCACATATGAATTTAATGTATCTATAGAGCCAACCATATATATTGTTAAGGTGCTAGGAGTTGTCTAAAGTGTCTACAAGAAAGGGACAAAGTAACACATACTTGGACATCTTATTCCCTGTGCCAGCAGATACATTTGTCACCGTTGTAGTACCTGCCTACTTGTCCGCATCAACGATCGACGAGTGTCTAAAAAGTCTAATTTCTCAGAAATATCCAAAAGAATATCTTGAGATCATTGTTATCGATAGTGGCTATGACGAAACAAAGCACATATGCAGAAACTATGATGTTCGATACTATCACAGTACCAGAAAGCTAAGTGCTGGTGCAGCGAGGAACATAGGTGCAAGAATGGCTAAAGGCCAGATATTGGCTTTCCTAGATGCGGACTGCATAGCGCCAGAATATTGGATTTACCATCTGGTAAGAGATTTCGACGCGTTCCCAGAAACTTTTGGAGTACTTGGTGTCTATGCTGGCGGTAAATCTTGCCTAGACAAGATTCGAGGAGGGGAACTGATGTCAAATGAAAAAAGAATTGGCTTTCATCGTGGCTTCATAGAAGGAAATGTTGCTTTTAGGAGAAAAGTATTTGAAGCGGGTTGCAGTTTTGGCGATATGACATATGGGGAATGCGTTAAGCTCTCGAATGATCTTTCTAAGAGAGGCATGAAGACACTATGGGATCCAACACTTAAAGTATTACATAAAGGTTACTTAAATTACAGAAAGATGTTTGCTATGGATAGAGCATATGCTAGAATCAGCTTAATGGAAGAGAATACTTCTCTTCTAAAAGGGACTCTCAAACTTTTATTCATAATGGCCATGCTTATCTTCCTGCCAATCTGGCCATTAATTGCCATTTTTCTATTTTTTTCTTTATTGCTTATCTGCTCAGCATTTTCCTTGACGGACAATATGGTCTCATTCAAAAATAGAATTCAACTTCTCCCAGTTCTAATATGCATGAGGCTCAGTAGATTTTTCGCTTCGGCTACTGAATCGGCTCTATATTTACTGCGATGGAGAGCTAAAAGATGAAAGCATCAATAATAATACCAACTCTAAATAGAAGACATGAATTGGAAGAATGCCTAGACTCGATATTCAATTGTTCAGAACAGTCTTCACTCAAAGAGGTCATAGTGATAGATAACAATTCTACGGATGGAACCTACGATTATCTAAAAAGAACAGCACAAGATAATAATAAGTTAATATTTAGGAAAATATTTGAGAGGAATGCCATAAAGGCTAGAAACATAGGATTTAGCCTGGCTTCAAGTGATATAGTGATACATATCGATGATGATGTGGTAGTTGACAGAGAATGGCTCAAGGAACTTTTGGCACCATACAAAGATGAATCTATAGGCGGTGTTGGTGGTCGTCTGGTGCAATTAGGAAAGACAATGATGCGTAATACCATTCATATAGTCGGCAGAATCTCCCCATGGGGACAGTTCTTCACCAACTTCGATTCAAGATATCAAGGAGAAGTCCAATTTCTGCACGGTTCAAATATGTCCTTCCGTAGATACTTGGTAACAAAGATCAAAAGTTTGGATCCGAATTACAAGATGAACTGGAGAGACGATACCGATTTATGTCTTAGGATCCGAAAGCTTGGCTATCGCTTATTCTTCCAACCAACAGCTCTTGTATGGCACAAAGGTATTGGAAGCACTACAAGGTTCTCCTCAGGTGAAAGGCTTTACAAATACTTTTGGAATAGACACTACTTCTACTACAAGAATATCTTCAATACATGGAGTATTCCATGGTCTCCAGTCTTTACCTCTAATGAGCTGGCATTCTGCATAACCTTTTGTGCAAGGCACTCTAAGACTAAGTATCTACGAGAATGTATTGCAGGCATTATAGATGGCACCATTGCTGGGCTAAGGCAGAGAGGTAGGTCTTAAATGGAGGAGAGCCTTGACGTAGGGTGTGGTTCAACCAAAAGAGCAAGTATAGGAGTCGATATAAACAGAATCTGTAAACCAGATGTCGTGGCAGATGCTGGAACGCTACCTTTTAGGGATAAGACATTTGATAGAGTAATATCCGTTCAATGTCTTGAACATCTATGGAAGCCCCATCTGATACCTATGGAAGCTGTGATGTCATGTCTAACGGAATTTCGCAGAGTTATGAAGAGAGGTGGAGTTCTAGATCTGACGATGCCGAACTTTGCAGGTTTGTCCACTCTTATAAAATGGCTGATACATAGAGGGGAAGGAATGATGGGAATGCATGGACAAGAAGGATATTTTCTACTAGGGTCACATGTAGACATACATCAGGTTCACCATGTACTTTTCACGCATAAGAATTTGAAAATTGCCTTGAAACAGAGTGGTTTTACAAACATAAAATTCCTCTCTACATCAATAAATTCTGATCTTCTGCAGAAGATCAGAATACTCATCCCTAAGACCAGACATGATCTTATTAGAGTAAATGCTACAAAGATTGATTAGATTATTTCTCATAATCCTGCAACCAGAAGACTCCTTACGTGTATTATATGCAATGAAATGGTTCAAAGTATCCAATGAATCTCCTTCTCTTGTTATGTTGCATTCTCGATAGAATAATAAACTTGGAATCAAAAACAAGAGTCGAATGATATAACAGTGAGAACAAATAGTATAATTTTATGGATATATCCCCAATCTCATAGAGTGTAGAGGACTGTGAATAATTGTATTGTGTGCCCAAACCTTTGCCAACCTAGGAACGAATTCGCGTTCCTCTTGTTCTATTATGCTTGAATGTCAAGAAACCAGAAATAAGCCATTTATAATGCTCCGAGATCGCATCAACTGGCAAAAGAATCCAGAAATGATTATTTCACAGTCCTCAGTGTAAAAATCATAAAGGCATCATACGATGTCAAAGTTTACAAGCTATTTTACTAGAAGAAATGCGAAAATAAAAGCATTTTTTCCATTAACATTTTTTAGAAGTAACTTTTATGAGTAGAAAGTAGATATCTCACAAACTCTATAACTAAGATGTATAAAAAGAAATATCGTTGCTGTTTAAAGAAGACTAGGGCATTCATTGGAAGCAGCTTTATGCGATTGGAAATGATGAGAGGGAAAGATGATTGACAAACTTTCCATATTCACGCTAAGCCTTCGAAATATTGCACCAATAAGCAATGAAGATTAGGCATTGATAACTTCTACAACCTCCTAAGTTTGAATATGATATAAGGTGATATAATTTTTAAAGGAAAACCTATGCCTTTTTCTTTCTCGATGATACTTAGACTTGAGACAATCTGCTTTATCTCTCTCTCGGTAGATGCCTCTGTTGGAAGATAAAAGTTTCCCCTCTTTCTATATCGCCAAAGCAAAACAGGATTGTTCCTGTTCTTAATGTCTATTAGGATTGTTGCCCCTCCTTTGGCAGAGTTCAGAAGGTTTAAAATAGCAGTTCTGCGATTTTCCCCTTTCAAGTGGTGAAGAGTATCAAGGCAGATGACATAATCCACAACACCATCTCTGAGTGGTGTATGCCTAAGGTCGCAACACAGCCTTTCAACCCGCTTATCGTGATATCTCTCTGCAACCAAAATTAACATTTTTTGGGAGAAGTCCATGGCTATTACTTGACTTGCACCCTTTTCAAGAGCTAAACCTATGTGCGGTCCAGGGCCGCAACCGGCATCAAGTACTATGTTACCTGCCAAGCTTTCTATTTCATGGTTCAACCAATCAGTTTCTTCGGCTTTTAAACGCCCCCAGACTTTCCGCTTGTCATATAAGGAATGATGGGCACGCCTAGCCGCTAATTCATCGTGAAAAGCCTTGACCTGCTTTTCCATCAATCTACTTCCATTGTTTGGATCATGCCAAGTTTCTCCACTACGAGTCAAACCTTCATGCACTCGTTTTTGTTGTCTAGTTTGATATAACAATAGTATTTTTGCTTTTGCCGAATTAGGTGGTTCCGTCTAAAAATAAGGAGTTGAGGCCCTAATGGTGGATGGAGTAAGCCTAATCAACTAACCTATAAAACAACTCAAATATTCCTGAGTACATATCCATTAAAAGTTAGTATCTATTTAATGGTTGGATTAGCCTTGGCAACGGTTCGCCTTGCAGGAAATTCGGATATGGAAAAATGGAACGAATTCGTCCTGCATTCGTCAAAGGCAACAATCTTTCATCGTTTTGAGTGGGGGCAGGTCCTAAACAAGGCATATGGCTACAAGATTCACAGCCTAATCATTGAATCTGATGGACAGGTAAGAGGAATCCTGCCCCTAGCACGCGTAAGGAGCCGATTGTTCGGAGATAGGCTCATCTCCATGCCATTTGCCGACTATGGTGGATCAGTGGCCGATACTGAAGAGAGCGCAGATATTCTCCGAATTAATGCTGAGGCGCTTACAAGGAAGCTTGGTGCTGAATATTTAGAGATTAGGGTGCCAAGCCGTAAAATAATCCAAGAAGGCTACCAGAAATTCCTCAGTGGGCATAGCTATCTTGTCGATCTCACCCCCTCTGAAGAGAAGATTTGGAGCGGATTTGATTCACGTACTAGAAGTGGCATCAGGAGAGCTAAGAGAAGAGGCGTAAAGGTTGACGAGGTTAGCGACCCGACAAAGCTAAAAGAGTACTATGTCCTCTATAAGTCAACTATGAGAAGGCATGGCAGCCCCTGCCATCCATACAGGTTCTTTGAAGAGCTCTGGAATGTCCTATATCCGGTAAGGCTCATCAAGATTCTGCTTGGGCGTGTTAATGAGAGAACTGTTGCGGGCGCGCTATTCCTTATACATAAAGGAACGATCCATTATTGGAGTGGTGCAACTCTAGATGAGGCACGTAGCACGAGTGCAAGCAACCTTATATTTTGGAACATCATTCTCCAAGGTAAGAAGCTGGGCTGCCATTCACTCGATATGGGAAGGACAAGGCCAGGAACTGGAGTAGATTTCTTCAAAAAAGGTTGGGGTGGGAGATCGATCGAGCTAAACCACTTATACTATACGCCGAACCAAATCAAAATCCATCCCCCAGATCCTTTAGCTTCCAAGTACCGCCTAATGTCAATGGTTTGGAGAAAGATGCCATTTTTTCTAACACAATCAATAGGGCCGAGGGTAATATCTGCTATAGCACTCTAGAACTTCAGTATCATAAAAGGAAGAAGCTGAAATGAATCGATTTCTCAATATATCTGCCAGAAATAAGCGCGCAATTACAGGACCAAGTTTCGCTAGGTTAGCAGACATAAAGAGCTTCTTTTTCAGAATAAAACCAATGGAAAGATATAGTTACATGGCTCGACCTTAGGTGGATATGGGGAATGAAATACCCGATAATGATTCAAAGGTTGGTATTTGATTTTTGAGGATTCTTCAGATAGCGCCCTACTTCAGTCCGCACATTGGTGGCATAGAATCACACGTTATGGAGCTCTCAAATCACCTATCTCGTGCAGGTCACGAAGTCGCTATACTGACTACCAATGTACCTAGATCTAAAAAGATGGAGAGATCGGGAAATATTGAGATCATACGATTCGAGGCACCTTTCAGGCCATTGGGCAATCCGATCGCAATAGGCCTTCTGAAGGGGCTTCTGACAAAGAAGGACTTCGACATCGTCCATTGCCATGATGAGCACGCATTCACTTCCAACCTTGCTGCTATGGTGCATGCCATGCACGACCAGCGCTTAGTCATATCTTGCCATGGCCGCTTGACTTACGTTACGCCCTTCGAGAGATTTGTTCTCAGGATTTACGAGAGAACCCTGATGAAAGCAACCCTTAGGTCTGCAGAAGCTGTCATCTGCCTCTCCCCTTCCGACAGGGACCTTCTAACAGCTATCGGAGTTAGGGGGGATATAATCCACATCATACCGAATGCCATAAACTTGCCCCAAAGAGTCCAGCTTCAGAGCAGAGCTTCAGACTTGAAGGTCGTCCTCTGCGTCAGCCAGCTTCTTAAAAGGAAGGGAATCGAAACTCTTGTGGATGCCTTTCTGGAGGTCCATCGCGCAGATAAAAAGGCAAAGCTTGTGGTTATAGGCGAAGGGGAGAGAAGGGCAGAGCTTGAGAAGAGGGTTCGGCAAAGTGGGCTCGAGGGAGCTATCATCTTTAGGGGCAGGGTTTCAAAGGAAGAGCTTGAAAGAGCTTACGCAGGCTGCGATGTCTTCGTGCTGCCTTCATTTGCCGAAGGATTACCAACCGTCATCTTAGAGGCGATGGCAAGGGAAAGGCCCGTCGTAGCTACAGACATTCCTGGCATCAGGGACTACTTTAGGGAAACGGCCGTGCTTGTTCCGCCCGGAGATTCACGAAAGCTCGCCGAAGCCATCATCGAGCTTCTGGACGATGAAAAGCTCAGAAGAATGTTTGGTCGCAAAGGAAGGGAGCTAGTGGAGAGGATGTTCACTTGGGACATAGTGGCGAGTAAGATCATCGATCTCTACGAACAGACACTGGGCCATTAGGTAGCAGCAAGCGTAAACAATCCTATCAGCACCTTAAGCCAAAAACAAGTGTATCGTATGCCCGCTTTTACATTTTCTTAAATAAAACAATCAACGGCTCATAGGAGGCAGCTCTTCAAGTTTTGATACTATGACATGGAGTATGATCGCAGCTATTGAAAGCAGAATCCCTATCACAAGCGAGAGCACAGAGACAAGCGCAGTTCCTATTGGCAGACTCCTTTCCACTAGGAACACTTGGGTAGCATCGACAAGCAATATCGTTCCAATTATGGTCGCTGCAACTCCAGGCACGCCGAAGAAGAGCAGGGGTCTCTTCTCTCCAACGTATGATACTATTGTCGAAACAACTCTGAATAGGTGCGAGATTGGATTGAAGGTCGAGGTCTCCCTCCCAGCATACCTGCAGCCAACCGGTACCTCACAAGCTGTAAGGCCAGCTCTTCTTGCCCTAAGCAGAATCTCCGAATCAACGCCCATGCCATTCGCAGAGAAGATTGTCCTGTGGATCGCCTTCTTCGAGTATGCTCTAAACCCGCTCTGCGTGTCCTGAACTTGAACCCCTCCCGCCTTCCTCGTAATGAAGTCAAGTATCTTGTTTCCAATTCTCCTGTAGGAAGGCATGTCGGTCTTGCCCCTGAACCTGCAGCCTATGGCTATGTCGCTCCCATTCTGGAGTATTGCATTAACCAACTTCGGTATCTCTTCAGCATTGTGCTGCCCATCACCGTCGAGCGTCACCAAGATGTCTGCATCCATCTGGCGGGCTGCCTCGAAGCAGTCCTTTAGAGCTGCACCTTTTCCCATGTTTCGCTCGTGCCTTATCACTATAGCTCCAAGCCTCTCTGCTATCTCAGCTGTTAGGTCGTCGCTGCCATCGTCAACGACTACAACTTTGTGGGCATGCCTTGAAGCTTCGATCACAATCCTCGCTATGGTCTTTTCCTCATTGAAAGCTGGAATAGCTGCAACTATCTTTACGTCGGGCCTCCTACTGCAAAGGAGCTCGACGAGCTTTACATTCGCCTTCGCGCCTTCCGCTTGCACGCTCTGCTTCGACATGCCCCTCTTGGAAGGCAGATAGGCTGTCAAATCGACTTAAAACTTGACATCAAGGTTCCTTGACTATGTAATACGCAAAGGGCCTTTGAGTAATCCAATATCTCTTAGAGGCTTCACCGTAACCAAGATGATTGCGCGCAGCTCCCTCTCCCAACAGACCCGAGCAGTTCGACCGCTTCTACTTCTTCTCGGCCTCTTCTTCCTTCTTTTCGGGTTCGGCCTCTTTCTTCTCCGCCTCAGTAGCTTCCGGAGTTGGCGGTGTCTCTTCTATAGGAGGTGGTGGGGGCGTTGTTGCAAGCGTCCAACCGATCCAACCTATGATGCCCAAGACTCCGAGTACAGCCGCCGTAGATACGATGCTTACTGCAAGCCACATGTATCCATAGAACAGGAGCCAAAAGTACAGGATTAGAAGCACTATCGAACCCAGGAGGAGAAGCGCGCCTATAGCTCTGTCGTTAGCCATCTTATCTTAACCCAAGACAGGTCCGTTTTATATGAATTTAGGCTTTCCGGTCAGGTCTCCTTAGGGATTTAAGGCGAGGAAAGAGTTTCGATATTGAAATTTAGGAAAAATGGTCTATATTGTAACAGCCGGAATCTGCCAATCCCAAGATAAGCTTGCAGGATCTATATCATCTTTCCAGCTCGATTTAACATACGAGCCAAATATATCTGCATCATTTAGGTCCTATGTCTGCCTTCTGGCTCCGATCCATAGAAGAACTATCGGTTCCTCACTGTCAGCTACGACATGATGAGATTCACCGGGCTCGACCAGGAAGATGTCTCCTATTCCGAATTGGTAGCCTTGCCCCTCAATCTCCAGCCTCCCTTTCCCCTGAAGACCGATGAATATCTCGTAGTGGTCCTCGTGGACATGCCTCTCCTCTCCATCATGCGAAACCTCTCCGGGCTCATAGAAGTGAAGCCCGCCTGTGAAGATCGGTCCTATGGCGAAAGTTCCATCGAGGAAGTTGAACTTTCCATCTTTCCCCAAGCTGTAAATAGATGATCTCTTCATCGCTCCACTCACCTTCGCATCCAATTCAAAAACAAAGAATTTAAACCAACCTGGTTACAAAGGCCGAGACTCCAATGCTCGACTCCTTTGGCAGAGAAGTGAGCAGCCTGCGCATCTCGATCACGCAGGAGTGCAACTTGAACTGCTTCTTCTGCCACAGGGAAGGTGAGGATTCAGCGCCCATGAAGCAGATGTCGAGTAACGAGATCCTGAAGCTTGTCGAGATCGGGCGAAAGCTTGGTATCGAGAAAGTAAAGATCACAGGAGGTGAGCCTCTACTTCGCTCCGACATTTTGGAGATAGTTACTGGTATATCGTCCTTGGTTGACGAGGTTTCTCTTGTCACGAACGGAACTATGCTCCGCCCAATCGCCAGCAAGCTCAAGAGCGCAGGGCTTGGGCGCGTCAACGTGAGCCTCCACTCCCTTGACAAGAAGAACTACCAAGCCATCACGGGCTCTGATCGGCTGGCTGAGGTTCAGGATGGCATAGATGCTGCTTTGGAAAACGGCCTAAAACCGGTGAAGCTAAACGCCGTAGTCCTAAGGGGCATTAATGATGGCGAGATATGGAACCTTGTCGATTTCGCATCTGAGAAGGGAGCGGTACTTCAGCTCATCGAGCTCCAAGGATGCAAGGAGAATTGGTTCGGTAAGCACCACCTCGACCTTTCTCAGATCGAGGCCATGCTCAGAATGGAAGCCACAAAGGTTTTGGAGAGGGAGTTCCAAAGGAGGAGGAAGTACTATCTCCAAAGGAGTGGAGGGGAGGTCGAGGTCGAGGTCGTCAGGACAACGCACAACCCTGATCTTTGCGCTGGTTGCACAAGGCTCAGGGTAACTTCCGAGGGAATGTTGAAGCCCTGTCTGATGAGGAAGGACAACCTGGTTGAGTTCGTATCCCTCTTGAGAAGCGGTGCTGGTGAAAGGGAGCTCATCGAGGCTTACTTGGAAGCTGTAAGACGAAGGGAACCTTTCTGGAAGAGATAGGTAAAAAAGTAACACATGCTTAACGTGCTAAGCAAAGCAAAAGCCAGAGGTGTTCGATTTGATACTCATTACTAAAAGGGACTTCTCTGTAGGAAAGGCCATCTCCTCACTCAAAAGGCGCGAGACAGGAGCAATAGTAAGTTTCCTCGGCACCGTAAGGAGCTTCACAGGAAAAGAGAAGGTCAAGAAGCTGGAGTTCGAGGCTGATGAAAAGGAAGCTACAAGAAGGTTGGAGGAGATCAGGCTTGAGGCGATGCGCCGCTTCAAAGTCCAGGATGCTGTTGTCATCCACAGAATTGGAGCATTGAATGTTTCCGATAACATAGTTCTAATCTCGGTAGCTGCTTCGCACCGCCGCGAGGCCTTTTCAGCCTGCCGGTACATCCTTGAGGAGCTAAAAAGCACGGTACCGATATGGAAGAAGGAGCACACTGAAAGTGGCACGCGCTGGGTGGCAGCAAAGAGACCCAGGAAACATTAATCGGTGATGAGCAATGACAAAGATGGTCAACATATCCTCAAAGAAGGAGACGAGGAGGTTGGCGGTCGCAAGGGGTGAGATTGTGCTGAAGGAGAGCACGATCGATGCCATAAGGGGCGGAAGGGTCGAGAAAGGCGATGTGCTAAGGACCGCCGAGGTTGCAGGCATAATGGCTCTCAAGAGAACGCATGAGATAGTTCCACTTTGCCACCCTCTGCAGATAACGGGTGCAGAGATCAAGTTTGCCTTGCGGAAGGACAAAATCGTTGCTGAGTGCATGGTAGAGGCGATCTATAAGACTGGGGTTGAGATGGAGGCTCTTGTTGGAGTTTCAATCGCTCTGCTCACAATCTGGGACATGGTGAAGTATCTTGAGAAGGACAGATCAGGCAACTACCCAACGACAAAGGTTAGGGATGTAGTCGTGGTGGAGAAGAGGAAGGACTGAATCGGTTGGGATATGAAGAGCACAGGAAGCTTTCTTCTTCGATAAGGGCGAGGTGCGCCGTCCTCACAGTGAGCGACACCAGAAGGGAGGAGAATGACGAATCCGGAAAGGCTATGATCGAGCTGTTGAAGACTAACGGCCACTCCATTTCCTACTACAGGATCGTTAAGAATGACCGAGAGCTGCTTAGGCAAACAATCGAGGAGCTCTTGAAAAGCAACGATGTCGATGCCGTTCTAACGACCGGTGGTACAGGAATTGGAAGGAAGGACATTACGATAGAGGTGGCAAGTGAGATCGTTGAGAAGAAGCTGGATGGCTTCGGGGAGATTTTCAGGGCCCTCAGCTACAGGGAGATAGGAAGCGGAGCGATAATGAGCAGGGCGATGATGGGGATTGCGAAAGGAAAGGTCATAGCCTGCATGCCAGGTTCCAAGAGGGCTGTCGAATTGGCGATGGGCCTCATTGCACAAGAGCTTGGCCACATTCTTTGGGAAGCCAGTAGAGCATCAGCTTAAAGACCTACAGGTTCCAGTATGAACAGCCGGTTCTTGCCTTTTTCATAATAGCTTATATCGGGATCCTCAACTGCTCGTAGGCTGTCATTTCCCTCTCTTTGTTCCTCCAGTAGCACCTCTCGCACTCATATCCTATGATGGTTGTGTTCAGCTCATAGTTTCCGATCTTTATCGTCGTGCTCTGGCTCGGATCCCGGGTATGTACGACGTGGAAATCCCTCATCACGTCTATTGGTTCCCCGCAGAATGAGCAGAAGAACCAGGGGAACGCTGGTGCTCCGGAATCCTCGCTCAACATACAGTCGTATATCCATACGACGGGCCCATTATTTGGCATTATGGTAATTCTTTCTAGAAGAATCGTAAAGTTTTTATATAAAACTCTACAATCCATTGCACTTTTAAGGCCAAGGAAGCGCGAACGGTTAGGCAGCGGAGGAAGCGGTCACGGCAAAGTGCGAACTGTGTGGAAACACGATTGTAGGCCCATCTAAGTACGTCATAGTGGAGGGAAGCAAGATCGTAACCTGCTCGGATTGCGCGAAGTACTCGTCTGGAGAATGGAAGCCCTCGAAACCAAAGTTTGCGCAAAGCAGAAGGATTCCTGCAACTCAGTCATCTAGCGCAGTTCTGAAGGAGGAAACGCTCCGCGTAGTTCAATCCTATGCTTCCCTGATCAAGGAAGCTAGGGAGCGAGCAGGTTTGTCTCTAGAGCAGCTGGCCTCAAAGGTTGGCCTTAAGGCAAGCCAGGTCAGGAAGATTGAGTCTGGAAAGCTTGCACCAAGCCTCAAGGAGGCAAAGCTTTTCGAGCACATCCTAAAAGTTTCTCTGGTAGTTGCAGATGATGTTGTGGGAGCCCCGAAAGGACCGAAGCCCCAAGCCCTGACCATAGGGGACATCATAGATTTCAAAGAAGGGAAAGAGTGAAAGCTCAGATAGCTTGAGGAATCGACCCCATGGGCGAAAGGCATTGCCCGAGATCCAAGTTTTGAGGTTGGGCCACAGGATTCATAGGGACGCCAGGGTGAGTACGCACTGCGCACTTGTCGCATATGCCTACGGAGCAAGCAGGATCACATTCTCTGGCGAAAGGGACAGGGAGTTGATCGATAAGGTCAACAGAACAGTTAGGCGGTGGGGAGGAATGTTCGAGGCATCGTATGAGGCTGATTGGAAAAATTTCGTGGCCAGCTTCAAGAGGCGGGGTGGCTTCGTAATTCACTCCACAATGTATGGAATCAACCTTCCAGATGTGATCGGCCAGTTAAGGGAAAAGTTTAGGGAGAAAGACATTTTGTTGATCGTCGGATCTCAAAAAGTGCCTCCAGAAGCATTCCAGGTGGCAGATGCAAATGTTGCCGTAACGAACCTGCCTCATTCAGAGGTCGCGAGCATAGCGACGATACTAGATTGGCTCTTCGAAGGTAAGGAGCTCTCTAGAAAGTTGCCAGGCGCCAGGATGCGGATCGTGCCGCAAGAAAAAGGTAAGAAGGTGGTCAAGGATATATAAGGAGGAGGAAGGTTGTATCAAAAGTAATAACCAACCTATGTACTTTACAAAGGTGGTAATCGATTGAGCATATCTGAAGACCTCTACCTGAAGGTTGCCGGGCTAGTTGGAGGGGATGATGCTATAGGTGTTGTTTCCTCACTCCTAGAACTGAAGAAGGCAACCGACGAGCAGATGGCTACAAAGTCTGGGCTGAGACTTTCCAGTGTGAGGCGTGTCCTTTACAGGCTGCTTGACTTCTCCCTCGTCACTTATGAAGAAGGAAGGGATCCTGTGACAGACAGAATAATCTTTTACTGGTCTCCCCTTCCTGACCAGGTTGAGGGCTTCATTCAAACCCAAAAGAGGGACCTCCTGAAGAGGTTGAACTCAAAGCTGGAGTATGTTACGTCGCACGAATTCTATCATTGCGGAAAGGAAGAGTGCAAGAAGATAACGTTTGAGGAAGCTGTGGAAGCTCTTTTCAAGTGTCCCAAGTGTGGGTCCCCACTCTCGAGGGTCAATATGCAGCCCCTTATCGAAGCCCTCAAGTTGAGGATAGCGTCGATAGAGAAGGAGATGGCTTAGCTGCCATATCCTAAAGAAAAAGATTGCGTGAAAATACTGGAGGAAAGTGGGTGCAGCCAGCGCGTAATTCTACACTGCATAAAGGTTGGTGAAGTGGCGGAACGCCTTGCGCGCCTCATCAGGAGCAGGGGCATCGATGTAAACGAGGAGCTTGTGAAGAGTGCCGCCCTACTGCACGATGTTGGGAGGTCGAAAACACATGGCGTTGGGCACGGTGTTGTGGGTGGCGAGATTCTAGAGCAGATCGGGCTTCCTGAAGATATTCGGAGGGCTGTTGAGAGGCATGTAGGGGGAGGAATTGGAAAGGATGAGGCGAAGGAGCTCAAGTTAAGGAGGACCGACCTGATCCCAGAGACGCTTGAAGAAAAGATAGTTTGCTATGCCGACAAGCTTGTGGATGGTGTTGATGAAGTCCCATTCGAATCAACGTTGGAATACTTTAAAGAGAAGATGGGCGAGGACCACCCGGTTGTTGCAAGACTAGAGAGGCTCCACCAGTTCTTCAACGAGCTTCTCCAGAACGGCGAAGCAAGTAGTTGGCAAGCCCCTCAATGTCCCGAACGTCTTTCTTCAAGTAGGACCTGATATTTCGCCAAACAGAAAGGTCAGCGTTCACGCCCCTCCTGTTAAGCATGTGGGAAACGACATGTGCAAGGCGTTCGCCCTCAGGATCGAAATCTACCAGAATGAGCACACGTTTTGCACTCACCTTCTCCAGCCTTTCTGGCAGCGTTCCCTTTCCGGTTAGAAGACAGAATATCTTCCCCTCGATCCCAAGTTTTCTAAGCGCCTCCATGTCTCTCCTCCCCTCTACCAAGAGGATTCGCTCCTCATCGAACTGACGGATGGATGAGAGCAGTCGTTCTACCTTCTCCAGCTTCCTTTCCTCTTTCGGGCCTATTCTCTCTTTTTTGGCTCCATCCATCAAACTGCCTTATTCTCTAAAAGAATTAAGCATTCTGGAGGTTCGATAACCACCTTTCGCTCGCCTCAGCTTCGCAGCATGCTGAAGCGCCGTTACACTTAATGGCTTTCATCTAGCTAAAATGCGCAAAGATGAAGGGTATCGCCACGCTTTCAAAGAGAGATGCCCGCGCGGTCTTGAGCAAGATCGAGGAGACATGGCCCTTCAAAGTAACGATTAGTAGCAGCTTGAAGGAGGCGAAAGTTGATCAGAGGCGCCGAATCCTGATCTTCGATGGTTGGATGGCCGTGCAGCTTGATGATGATATTGTTCCGTTTCTCGGCTCTTACGATCTGCTCGAGCGCTTCCCTGCAGTTGTAGTCGATGCTGGGGCTGTGCCCCACATTTGCAATGGAGCAGACGTAATGAGACCGGGAATATTGGAGGCCGAAGGCAGCTTTGGAAAGGGCTGCATCATCTGCGTGAGGGAAAACAGGTACCAGAAGAACATAGCCTCGGGCATCACGCTACTCTCGAAGGACGAAGCCCTCGCTGCAAAGAAAGGGGCGATCGTTAAGAATGTTCACTACGTTGGCGACATTTTTTGGAACTCAGCTAAGTCGATTAGGATATAAGGAAGCAAACAAAAGGTTTCGAAGCTAGTATTGGCGGCATGATGAACATTGAGAATAGGGTTCTTCGTCTGGGAATATCCTCCACGCCTAGTAGGAGGACTTGGAACATATGCTGAAAATATCACGAGGGAGTTCGTTTCGCTTGGACACGATGTTTCGGTCTTCACGCTAAACGATGGGCAACTGAAGACGCATGAAATAGTTGGGGGTGTGGATGTCCAGAGGCCACTCATAGCTGACGCGAGCACTGTCTTTCCCATATTCGTTACGGACGACCTGAAGAGGTGGGGGACGAACATAAAGTTCTTCAACGACATATTCATCTACAATGTCCTTTCGGCGACCAAATTCATAAACCAATGCGTGAAGAAGGAGAACATAACTTACGATGTTGTCTGTTTCCACGATTGGCTAAGCAGCATCGCTGGCCTGATGATCAAGCAGGAAAAAAGCATGCCGGTCGTCTTCCATGTGCACAGCACCGAGTGGGGGAGGGCCGGAGATGGTGGATCGGAGGTCGTGACGCACCTTGAGCGCACGTCAGCAGAAGCTTCCGACCGGATAATAACTGTCAGCCACGCGATGAAGGACGACCTGGCGAAACACAGCTGGCCAGATTCAAAAATAGATGTTGTCTGGAATGGTGTCAATCCGGAAAAGTACAACCCGAGCTTCGTAAAGGCTGAGGACATCCAGAGGATCAGGCAAAGTTATGGGATAGCAGAGGATGACCAGATGGCTCTCTTCCTTGGCAGGTTAACATGGGTGAAGGGAGTCAGGAATTTAGTCCAAGCCATTCCATTGGTATTGCAGGAGTTTCCAAATACAAAGCTCGTGATACTTGGCAAGGGGGAGGAACAAAGCGATGTAGAGGATCTCGCAAGAAGATTGGGGATATCCGAGAACGTGAAGTACAGGTTCGAATATGTCCCTGAATCTGAAAGAATCCTGCACTACGCTGCTTCTGATCTTTGCGTCTTCCCATCAATCTACGAGCCTTTCGGGATAGTCAGCCTAGAGGCGATGTCAATGGAGAAGCCCCTTGTTGTTGGGGCAAGGGGTGTCGTAGGGTTCAGGGAGCAGGTCGTGAACACGGGCATTGAGCAGAATGGGGTTCACGTAAATGGCGAAGATCCGGCTGACATAGCTTGGGGCATAAAGGAAGTGCTTAGGGACCAGAAGAGGGCAAGGGATTGGGGCAGGAACGGGCGCAAGAGGGTCCTAAAGTTTTTCACCTGGAGAAAGGTAGCGGAGCAAACGGTGGAGATCTACAGCAAACTTGCAAAGTGATGGCAATCTGGTAGGCAGGAAGGGAGTAGGGAATCGTACAATCTTGGCTCAATCGTTCATTAGTGCTATGGTGGCAAGGTCAATGCACCAAAGTTGAAACCATAAAACTATGTGAGTTTGCTCAAGCTAGTTAAATCGTTTTACTAACCACCTGCTTCAACTGAATCGCTTATCGCATAATGAAAAGCTCCCTGGCATCTTTACAACGACTTTAATAGATGGCTAAGCCGAACAAGCCTTATTACGACAACCAGCATGTTGTAGCCAGAAGTGCAAATGGTTGAAAAGTTAGCTATTGATGGGGGCCCAAGAACAGTTCCAGAGGGCATAATCAAGCCCTGGCCCTGGATAACGGATGAGGAGAGGCAGGCTGTCCTGGATGTAATCAGCGATCCCGGAGGCTGGCTTCCAGCGCCATATGGGCCAAGGCCCGACCCGAGGGAGTTGCTGGAGAAGGAGTGGGCAGATTATGTCGGGGCGAAGTACTGCGTCTCTGCCAGCAGTGGCACTTCGGCTCTGCACCTTGCCGTTGCCGCTGCAGGAGTCGGTCCTGGAAGCGAGGTTATCGTTCCAGCCTTCACATTCCTTTCGTCCGCCTCCTGCATACTTCATCAAAATGGAATTCCTGTCTTCGTCGACATCGATCCCAGGACATACAACTTGGATCCGAATAAAATCGAGGAGAAGATCACAAAAAGGACCAAGGCCATAATGGCTGTCCACCTCCATGGCCTGCCAGCAGATATGGATGAGATAAATGCCATAGCAAAGAGGCACAACTTGGTCGTTATCGGTGATAATGCTCAGTCGCAGGGCGCGCTTTACAAGGGCAGGAAGGTGGATGCTTTATCGGATATTTCAGCTTGCAGCATAATCGTTGGAAAGAATTTGTCATGTGGAACTGAAGGTGGACTTTTCGTAACGAACAACGAGGAGTTCTACGAGCGCGCGAAGAGGATGAGGGAGTTCGGGGAAGTCATAAGGCCTGGAGAAAGGAGGGTTTACAATGCATTGGGGATGGGCTGGAACTACAGGATGACTTTCTTTGCAGCCGCCTTCGCAAGGTGCCAATTGAGGAAGCTGGACATGCTGAACGAGCTTCGACGCAAAAACTGCGAGTACCTCTCAAAGCATTTGGGCGAGATAGATGGCATAGAGCCGCCATACGTCCCGCCGGACAGGACGCATGTTTACTTCTTCTACGTTCTCAGACTCAAGATGGCTAGACTTGGCATTAAGATACCTGAGGAAAGGGACGAGCTGGGTCTAAACCCTCATGCGGCAAGATTTAGAACGGCTTTCGAAAGGGCTCTAAACGCTGAGGGCGTTCCGATAGGGCAGTGGCAGACTGTGCCCGTTCCATCCCAGAGCGTTTTCCAGTTCAAGGATGGCTATGGGCTTGGCTGTCCCTGGAGCTGCCCGTTCTACACGGGCAGGATTGAGCCATTCTATACCCCTGTGAAATATCGAAACGAGGATTATCCGGAAACCCTCAAGCTGATCGACGAGTATTTGATGATAAGCAGGATAACGCCGCCAAACGATATAGAGCTTATGAAGCTATATGTCGAGGCTTTCAGGAAGGTTTTCGACAACATCGATCGCATCAAGGAAATTTCGAAAACGGTCGAGCTTCCTTGGCCTTTCACGCGAAGACAGGCATAAAGGATACTCTCCGCCCCAGAGGGATGCGATAGGCGGCAAACAGCATTGCATATCGAGATCGCCACCTCATACGTGCTTGTTGTTCTGGCGGTCGCGAACATCTTACTCATCATGTTTTGCATTGTAAAAGGGATCTTTCCCACTTGGCTCCTAGCCTGGCAATCAATCTGGGGAGCAT